>Ga0326728_10000202_pt1 | contig 248688 bp, 254 predicted proteins | sample MB3enrmetagenome_FD_207602 | JGI IMG/M metagenome (GOLD analysis project Ga0326728, IMG submission 207602) | Lab enriched peat soil microbial communities from McLean, Ithaca, NY, United States - MB31MN | ecosystem: Environmental > Terrestrial > Soil > Wetlands > Peat | place: USA: New York...
TCTTTTCTATGTCCTTAAATAATTTTAGAATATCGAGCCAGATGACGAGACAGGGTTCGTGTGTGGTCTCATCGGCGGAGGAGATAGTGATGATACCCTTGAGATAATTGCCTTGTTTTTCCGTGTTTTCCTTGGATGCCAGCTTCACCTGCGAGTCGGGGATCACGGCCACACTGGCGACCGAATCTACCACGATCCCGACGTTGTTTCCCTTGATGGTATCAGCCATGAACACGATGATCTTCTGGCTTTTCGAGAGTTCTTTGGGTGGCAGTGCGAGGTGTTTGTTCAGGTTCACGATATTGATGATCTCGCCGCGGAGGTTAATGACGCCCGTGATATAGGGGGGCGCCCTTGGTATGGGGGTTATCGCTACCATTTCGACGATTTCGCGGATAAGATGGACATCGATCGCATACCGCCCGTCCGCGAGGGTAAACTCAACTACTTCAATTGATGATTCCATGATTCGCCGCCGAGTTTCTGTCGGAATACTCTCTGATCAGGGGGGTCTCCGTTGGACTTTTCCTGTCTGCCGTTTCAGGGTACACGATTGTCATAGCGTCCGGTATGCCCCCTCGGGAACAAGGATCTCGAACCGTGCCCCTTTACCCTCAGTGCCGGTCTCCTGGATGGTGAGTCCGGTGATGGCAAGCACTTCCTGTGAGAAAAAGAGCCCGTAACTGATCCTGCCGGAACGGGTGTGCTCGAATATGAGTTCTTTTTTCCCCTGGGGGATGCCGACACCGTCATCCTCGCATACAATGACCAGGGCACGATTCTTTTTCTCGCCGGAGAACCGGATGGTGGATACATGTCCTCCGTGCTCGATTGAGTTCGTGATAAGGTTTGAGAAGACTTTCTCGATCAGGTCATCAGCAAATATCTCTATACCGGCGATATCCGAGGTAAGTGTGATTTTTCCCAGGTCTGCCGAAGATGCAGCCGCCCGGATGCTCTCCGCAACATTCGTCCAGCGGGGGGGTTGCAGCCCGATGTTCTGGTAATCGCGGGTGAAGCTGATCTGCTGCTGGATGGTCTTGATGACATCCTGCTGGCGGTCGAAGATCTCGGTGATCTTCTTGTTCTTGGTCTGGGCCCGTGCCAGACCAAGGTAACCGAGGAGTTTGGTGAGCCCGTTCAGGATGTCGTGCCGGGTGATGCTGTTCAGGAGAATGATCTGTTTTGCCGCCCGGCGCAGTGCGTCCTCGGCCCGCTTTCGCTCCTGGATATCCATGAGGATGCCATGATACCCGCTCATGACCTCGTTCCGGTACAGTGTCCTGCCGGAAGTCTGAACCCAGCGAAGGATACCATCCTTTCCCATGATCCGGAACTCGAACGGTTCCGTCGTCCCCGACCTGCCACGTTCCATGCCTTTGATGAACGACATGATATCGTCCTTGTAGATAACGTCCTGCAGCTGGCGGCCGAGAAGTTCCATGGGTTCGTATGCGGTAACCTGGCGGATGACCGGGCTGATATAGGTGATCGTGCCGTGATCATTGAGCGTAAAGATCACGTCACGCATGTTCTCTACAAGAGCGCGATACTTTTCCTCAGATTCCTGCAGGGCTTTCTCGATCTTCCGGTGTTCCTGGAGTTTTTCTTCGAGTTCCTTGTTGGCAATGACCAGCTCTTCGGGGGGCTCCTTGATCCGCCCTTCCAGATCCTGCTGGTAGTCTTTCCACCGAGAGGTCTCCTCAAAGATGATGCCGAGCCCTTTGTTGCCCTGGTCAAATACCAGGGGCAAAAGTTTCATGCGGAACGTACGCGGTCTGCCGCCAATGTCGATATCCTCTTCCAGTTCCTTCTCCTCGCCTTCCACAGCCTCCGCGATGATCTCGAGATGGTGGGGAGTCATGTGCTGCGCGAGCGGCGAATGGTTGATCTGCGTGCCAACGATCGTCTCCCGTTCGAGCTTGAAGAACCGCAGCAGTGCGTCGTTCACCTGCTGGATAAAGAGGTCGTCATCGAGGATCATGATGAGATCTGAAGAGAAACTCAGCATCTGCGACAACGGCACGCGGTGGGACAGGCTGAACAGTTTTGCCGGCCCGAGGCTGCGCATCTCGGCCTGTCCCGATACGACAAGAAGGTTGAGGTACTTGGCCGCGGTTCCCCGGTTCAGCCCGAGCTTCTGGGACACGTCCTCAATGGTCAGCCCCTTGGGGTATTGTTCAAGAATCTCCCGGATGCGGACAACCTCACTCTCCTTCACCATGCTTCGAAACGCTCCTTATTGATATTCAACCTGGACTGGGAACCCAGTGATTGGTAATAATAAACATAACCATTCAACTATTTTAACTGTTGCATTTAATCGCCATAAGAGACAATGTTTATATAGTATAAAGAAGAATGGAATGATCACCCTTCAAAATCGGATAAAACCGGTTCTGGGTACTTCAATATTCAACTGTCCAGGTGACTGAAGTGACTGAAAACAGCAGTATCAAGGATGCAGTCAGGATTGCCGATACAACCGCCAACCCGGCGCCGCTGGGCCTTCTGGCATTTGGCATGACTACGGTGCTTCTGAACCTGCACAATGCGGGGCTCTTTGCGATGGGTTCAGCGATCTTTGCGATGGGGATATTCTTCGGTGGCATTGCGCAGATCATCGCAGGTATCATGGAATGGAAAAAGAACAACACCTTCGGCACGACCGCGTTCGTCTCGTACGGTTTTTTCTGGATCTCGCTTGTGGGCCTTATCCTCATGCCGGTGCTCGGCTGGAGCGGGCCGCTCCAGATAGAAGCGCTCGTATCGTTCCTCACCATCTGGGGTTTATTCTCACTGGTGATGTTCATCATCACATTCAGGCTGTCAAAAGCGCTCCAGGTCGTCTTCGGACTCCTGACGGTATTGTTCCTGCTCCTGATCGCCGGGAACATGACCGGAAGTGTCACCATCCTCCAGATCGCCGGTGTGGTGGGCATTGTCTGCGGGCTCTCTGCGATGTACGCGGGCCTTGGACAGGTAATGAATGAAGTGTATAAAGAACAGGTTATCAGACTCGGGTGAACAACATGGTAGAATTACAAGACTTAACGGAAATGTTTGAAAAGAATCCACTGGCCCATGCTGTCGTGGACAAGGATCTCAAGATCCAATTGATGAATAATTCATTCTGCAGCCTTGTCGGATACGGCAAGGACAGGTTGCTTGGAATGGTATTCTCCGATTTCCGGACAAAGAGTATGATCAAGTATCTCAAGGATTCGGGTGAATCGGTAGCGGACGCTATCAACGGCCGACGGATAACTGTAGGCCAGAGCACCTTCGAGACGCCATCGGGACTGCATGTCGTCGTCCGGACCAACATACCGCTGCTGAATGAAAAAGGGGATGTAAAGTACGTCTACATCACGTACAACGAAATCACCAGGATTGTCAAGAGCCAGCAGTTCATGGAAAAAGAAGTGGCGGAGCTCAGTAAGGTCTATAACAAAATGGCCCAAGGGGATTTGACCGTCCGGTATGAGATTACCAAGCCGGATGAGGACACCAGAGAGACCTATGAGCAGATCATCAAACTCCGGGACGCGGTCCGCGGGATCGTCATTAATCTTGAAAACAGCATTGGCGACGTCAACAAAAAGATGCAGAACCTGGTTTCAACGGCAGAGAATGCGACTCGCAGCATCGAAGACGGCTCCAAAGGGGTTCAGCAGATCGCGCAGAACGCAAGTAAAGTCAGCACGAACGCAGAAAAGGCATCGGATGGCATTGAACAGATCTCAAAAGCGATGCAGGACATGAGCGCAGCGGTTGAAGAGATCACGTCGAGCATGGAATCGGTCTCGAACCTCTCCAAACAGACCAATGACCTCTCCCAGTCAGGTGCGGCGCTCGCGACCAAGGCAGAGAAGAGCATGGGCGAGATCTCTACATCTTCGACAAAGGTCTATGAGATCGTCTCGGACGTGGAAAAGCAGATGGGGGAGATCTCCAAGATCGTCATACTCATCCGGGAACTGGCCAACCAGACAAACCTGCTGGCGCTCAATGCCGCCATCGAAGCTGCACGTGCAGGGGATGCGGGGCGCGGCTTTGCCGTTGTCGCAACGGAAGTGAAATCACTGGCACAGGAGTCCCGGAACTCAGCCGAGCGGATCGAGGAGATGATAACCTCCCTGAAAAAGAGCACCCAGAACGCGTCCACCGCGATGAACAATGCGCAGGGGGTTGTCGAGACTGGATCACAGATGGTGACCGAGACCTTGCAGTTCTTCAACAAGATTGCGGCGGCCGTTGAGAAGGTGGCTACGAGCGCGACCGAGGTCGCGGCGGCAACCGAAGAGCAGGCGGCAACAACGGAAGAGATCACGGCAAGTGTCAGTGAAGTTGCAAGGCTGGTGGAGCAGACCGCAAAGGAGGCCGGTGATGCAGCGGCAGCAACCGAAGAATCATCAGCGGCACTGGATGAGATCACCCGGATGGTGGAAAACGTCAATAAAGTGGCTGTCGAGGCAATGGAAGCAAACAAGAAATTCAAGGTGGATTAAACGGGGTGCGTTACCATGGCGGCAAAAACAAGCGAGCCACAGGCGGCGCAGTCCCCAAAACCGGAAGATGCAGCCAGGAAACGGCAGGGCAATAACATCCAGGTCGTGGAGTTCGCCCTGGGCAAGGAACTCTTTGCTATCGACCTGTTTGATGTCAAGGAAGTCGTAGAATACACCACGATCACCAAACTTCCCAACGTGCCGGCCTATGTAAAGGGGATCATCGATCTCCGGGGCGAGATTACGACTATCGTCGATCTCAAGCACCGGCTCAACATCACTGAGAGCGGTCAGATCGCAGCCGAATCGTCCCGGATTATCGTGCTCGATGACAAGATCACGGGTACAAAAATCGGGATCCTCGTTGATGATGTGACCTCGGTCTCGACATTTGAGGCAAAGCAGGTGGATTATACCTCCGCATCGATGAGCAAGGAGGATACGGCGCTCATCGGGATCATAAAACGGAAGGTGAAGGTCAAGGACAAGGAGAAGAACGAACTGATCATCTGGATCGATATCAAGCAGCTGCTGGCGGATGTCAACACCTCGGTCTGATGGCATAATCTATCATCTTTGGGATTTTAACCCGGACACGTCAGAGATAAACCCTGAAGGTACGTAGGTGATATCTCCTTTTTTCGGCAAGAGATTGGTACTGAGGCGTGTGGTTGGTTCATGATTACCGCACTCTCTGTTGATAACTGGCAGTTTATCGCAGGACATCCTCTGCCGTTTTCTTGATAGAAAAGAGGATATGGGGGTTGAAGCATCGCTCTCAATCGAAGAAGCGTGGCAGAAAATGGATCATCTCTTCTTTGATGTCATTGTCACTGATTACAATCTCAAGGAATCGCCCGGTATCGATCTTCTTCGACAAACCCGGCAGAAATAAATAATGACGCCCTTTGTTTTCTTTACTTTAGGGCAGGACCGCCGCATAAAACATGAAGCCACATGATATGGTCTGGTTGCATAGACCCAGACGAATTCCGCGGTCAACAATTAGATACCAATAAGAATGACCCCCATCCATATAAAACTTTGAAGCTTTGCTGCATTTCCGCGAAGCTCTAATTGATGTGAGGTGCTCTGTGGAACACGATTATTTGAAATGGGAGGACTGGTGAAAATGAGTTCGGAGAAGATGGAAACGATGGTAACAACCCGCGATCTGACGGGTAATCCGGCCCCTCTGGGCCTGATGGGTTTTGGTATGACGACAGTCCTGCTGAACCTTCATAATGCAGGATTATTTACGCTGGGGAGTATGATCCTCGCGATGGGAATTTTTTATGGAGGGATTGCACAGCTCATCGCCGGGTCGATGGAATGGAAGAAAGGGAACACATTTGCAACGACAGCTTTTTGCTCCTATGGCCTGTTCTGGCTCTCTCTTGTGGCACTTATCATGATCCCATCGATGGGACTCGGAGATAAGACCTCATCTGCAGCAATGGCGGCCTACCTTGCAATGTGGGGATTGTTCACCGCAGTGATGTTCATCGGCACCCTCCGGTTCAACCGGGCGATGCAGGTCGTCTTTGCGACGCTCGCGATCCTCTTCTTCCTCCTTGCTCTCGGGGAGTTTACGGGGATTTCGGCAATCACCCAGCTTGCCGGGTGGGAAGGAATCCTGTGCGGGTTCTCTGCGATCTATACCGCCCTTGCCCAGGTGGTCAATGAGACGTACGGGAAAGGATCGATGATCGTTCCGCTGTGGCCGGTGAAGTGAGCAACCGGGATATTCTTATTTTTTCTCTCTCATCTCTCTCCAGGAGCCTGCTCAGGGCACCCTTCAGATCGGTACGCACCTTTCGGCACCAGGAGATCTCGGACCGTGCCCCATTTTCGTGAGTACCCCTTTGGTGTTGATGCCGGTGATCGCAAGGATCTCCCGGGCGAGGAAGAGCCCGAACCCTGTGTTCTGACCGTAACCCTTCTCGAAGATCTTCTGCTTCTCATCGAGCTGAATACCGACGCCGTTGCGGGGCATCCACCCGGATTCGGGTTCTCGCGATAATAAAGGCTGACTTCGGATTAAGAATCTTATATTCCCAAATCTCCCGGCGGCTTTCTTCCTCTGTTCGGCTCAAAGAAAATATCCGGACTACCCTCCCCTCCCGTTCAGAATGGGCTTGCGCAGCGTATTCCATCCAACCGGGATCACTGTCTATCTTCCGCTGCAGCAGCAACCCCGGCCCGTGAAAGAACCCCTTCCGGATCGCCTCACGAGTACTTCCGCTCCGATTCGTCCCTCACCGTGCTCATGACCGCGGACATCCCGAAGTACTCGGTCATGCGGCTGCTGACCCCGACAGTTACCGTCGTGCCGTCCTTCTTCTTCTGGACCGTGTCAAAGAGCAGGTGCCCCCGGGAGAGGAGGACCTGCACCTTTTCCGGCGTCAGCAGGGTTTCGGGATGCGTGTCCAGGTCGTGGAGCCTCATCTGCATGAACTCCTTCTTCGTGTAGCCAAGATACCGGCTGGCGATCACGTTCGTCTCGAAGATCTTGCCATCGAGATCATGGAGGAAGATAGCATCGCTCGCCCCGTCGAAGAGCGTACGGTAGCGGAGCTCGGACTCGATGAGTTCGTCCTTGATCCGTTTTCTTTCCGTGATATCCACGATCGAACAGTTGACCATCCCGTCCTGTATCAGAGATGCCGTGGCTAACACCCAGATTACGGCCCGGTCCTTCTTCCGCAGGGCGACCTCCGCGTCGGCGATCTTCCCGTCCTGCCGTAATGTTTTCATGAACCTGCTCTCATGGTCCGTGTCAAACCAGAGCGGGGAGACTTCCATGTCCTTCATCGCTTCCAGAGAATAGCCGAGGATGCCGGCAGCCCGTGCGTTGGACTCCCGGATCCGGGATGTCTCGAGGCTGAAGGTGAAGATACCGGCCTGCGAGTTCTCAACGATATCCCGGTATTTCTTCTCCTGTACAAGCTGGTTGGAGAAGGCGGAGATCACGATGCCAAGCGAGACGAAGACGTAAAAGAAGGCGATGCTCGATCCGTAGAGCTGGATGTCGGGCGACCCGTACAGGTAGACGAGGCCGAGGAATATCCAGCCGAGAAGGACCGTGAAATAGACAGCGTACCGCGGGGAGAAATACGCGATCAGGAAGATGGGGAGGATATAGAAATACGGGAAGATACTGTAATAACCGTTCTTCAAGGAGAAGATGGAGACGAGAATAATCCCCATCGTGAGCAGTGCCGTGATAGAAAGCCAGAATGTGGTCTGCGATGATATGGTCTTCATGTCCTGATCAGCTCGTGCGTCCTGATGCGTTGTTGAACATGGTTCCGGAGATTTATTAAATATTGTTTTAAGACTGCGATATCTTTTTCTGGATCCGGCCGTTTCGGGTTCATGACCGCTGTTACCGGGCCTGGCAGCGTCCCCCCGCCCGTTTCCTCCCCGCGATAAGGGACGCAAGCCTACGGGCTGCCGCGGTGATATCCGGCTGGGCCACCACCGCGGAGATCACCGCAACCCCGTCGGCGCCGGCATCGATCACGTCACCGGCATTCTCCGGGCCGATGCCCCCGATGGCCAGAACGGGGACCGATACGTTCATCCTGATCTCCCTGATCAGGGTGGGGCCGAGCCCGGGTCCCGCGTCAGATTTCGAACCCGTGGAAAAGAGCGGGCTGAGGACAACATAGTCCGCCCCTTCTTCCTCGGCAGCGACGGCCTCCTCCACACTCCCGACCGAGACACCGATGACGAATCCGGGCGGGGCGATCTGCCGTGCGACGCCGGGCCGGGTGTCCCCCTGGCCGAGGTGGACACCGTCAGCCCCGCAGGCAAGGGCGACATCGAGCCGGTCATTGACAATGAACACTGCACCAGCAGGTCCGGTTACGGAACGGATCAGCCGCCCGATCCTGACGAGATCCAGGCAGCTGCGGGACTTGTCCCGGAGCTGGATAACATCGGCTCCCCCCCTGACCGCCCGTTCGGCGATGACCTCATGGGGGAGACCCCCGGACAGGGTTTCGTCCGTGATCACGTACAGCTCGTATTTCATTGCGGGGACTCAGGGTGCCCTGATGCGTGCACAAGACGAGAGGTCCGCGGGGACGAGTGCTGCAAGCTCATCGAAGAGGGCCCGCTTGAACGAACCGGGCCCACAGGATGCGGCAGCTGCCCGTTCCCCGGCAATACCGAACGCGGCGAAGGCGGCAACTGACGCGGGGAGGGGGTCACGGGATACCGCCGCGAATGTCCCGGTCACGGACGCTGCCATGCAGCCGGTACCTGAGATGCTGCCCATCATCGGGTGGCCGTTTTCAACGAGGATTACGCGCCGGCCGTTGGTCACGATATCGGTGGCCCCGCTCACTGCTACGGTAATCCCGAGGGATCTGGCAAGGTCTTTCGCAACGGCTACCGGATCGCCTTCGAGGCCATGGGAGTCGACCCCCCTCACCCTCCCCTCCGCCCCTGCGATTACGCCGATCTCGCCGGCATTGCCCTTGAGGATTGCAATCTCCAGTTCGTCGAGCAGGCGCCGGGCGCATGCTGTCCTCATCCGGGTGGCTCCGGCTCCGACCGGGTCGAGGATGACCGGGATCTCCCGCTCGTTTGCCATCCGCCCGGCAAGGAGCATGGACCCGATCTGGGCTGTGTTGAGGGTCCCGATATTCAGGACGAGCGCTCCTGCGACTGACACCATCTCCTCCACCTCTTCCGGCGCATCGGCCATGACCGGGGCGCCACCGGCACAGAGCGTGATGTTGGCGCAGTCATTCACAGTCACGTAGTTGGTGATATGGTGCACGAGAGGCCGTCTCCCGCGGACAAGGGCGAAGATATCAGCGAGCTGTTTTGGTTTCATGGCAGGTCACTCAGGACCGGGGGCAGGGTTGCCCCTTGTGGTACCAGATCTATGGCTGTCTGCCGCTATAAATCATGATAATAGGTCCCTGCACAGGGGGGCAACAGGATTGATATGAAACGAACGGGATTACCGGACGATCTCTTCCATGGTCGCAAGGAAGAGGTCCGCCTCTTCAGCAGTATTGTACGGACCGAGGCTGACCCTGACCGTCCCGTCCGGGAGGCCGAGCCGCTCCATCAAGGGAATACAGCAGTGGTGCCCGGACCTGACCATGATGTCAGCCGTCTCGTCGAGGCGCTGGGCCACCTCGTGAGGGTGGAAACCTTCGACCACAAAGGAGATGACCCCGACCCGCCGGTCCGCCGGTTCTGCACCATAGAGATGTACCCGGGGCATCCCGCGGAGCCCTTCAATGATGCGGGTGGTCAGGGCCTGCTCATGTCTCCGGACATTCTCCATCCCGATTGCCTGCAGGTAATCGACGGCAACCCCGAGGCCGATCCCCCCGGCAATGTTGCCGGTACCCGCTTCATAGCGCTGGTATCCCTCGGTCAGCACGAATTCCGTACCTTTCACCGTCTCGACCCCGCCCCCGCCGAGCAGCAGGGGTTCGATGTGCGGTTCCTTCATCCAGAGGACGCCGGTACCGGTCGGGCCGAGCATCTTGTGGCCGGAGAATGCGCAGAAGTCGCAGCCGATCCCGGCAACATCGACGGGCATATGCGGAACGGTCTGGGCCATATCGACGAGCAGGAGGACGCCGTGGTCCCGGCAGATCCCCGCGATTTCGGCAAGGGGGGTTATCACGCCCAGCACGTTGGAAGCGTGGGTAACGGCAGCGAGCTTTGTCGCCGGGGTGATGGCGGCTTCGAATGCGGAGAGGTCGATGGAGTAGTCGTCATGCATCCCCACGACATCGATGCCAACTCCCCGTTTCGTCAGGTTATACCAGGGCAGGAGGTTCGAGTGGTGCTCCAAGATCGTAGTGAGGATCCGGTCGCCCGGTCTCCAGGGAAGACCATGCGCGACCATATTGATCGACTCGGTGGTGTTCTTCGTAAAGACCGTAACCCCGCTCTTCCCCCCGATGAACCCGGCAACCTTCTCGTGGGCATGCCAGTAGCGCTGCGATGCGATCTGGGTGAGGCGGTGGACGCCGCGCCCGACATTTGCCCGGTAATTGTGCTCGAACTCCACGAGCGATTGTACCACCGGCTCGGGTGATAGGCTGGTGGCTGCATTGTCAAAATAGACGATCTCGGAGACAAGAGGGAATTCTTTCCGGATCTCCTGTACGGCATAGTCCTGCCCGGCCTGCCCTGTCATCTTCCCGTCCATCCTTCTCTCTCCTGAAATATCAACCATCTCATGCTTCTTTGCCCCCTGCGGCACCCCGCGGAGGGTGAAATCATCGTTGAACGCGACGCCTTTTCTGGCACAGAGTTCCCGCATCTTGGGGGGGAGTGCCTTCCACCGCCAGAGTCCCCAGCGGCAGTATGCTTCCGGGAAGCCTTTTTTCTCCGCCCACCTTTCGACAAATGCATCCCAGCGGCGGGCAAACTCCGGGTGCATCACCCGCAGCATCTCGTACTCGCTCTCGAGCATCGCAGGGCAGAGGAAACACCCTATCCGTTCGATCCCCTGTTCGTAAAGCGGGTTCATCTCCGCCTTCTGCCACCAGAGATACAGGAATACCTCGAGGGCCCGCCAGTTCCGGATCGGTGAGATGTTGAGCTGGAGCGGGTTGTCGGGGTTCTGGCTCGCCTCCTCGAGGCCGGCCCTGTTCCACGACTCGTACCAGCGGTTCCCCTGCACGGTCGCGCAGGGACCGACCTCCGCGAGGTAGAGCTTGAGCGGGCGGAGCTTCTGGAACTTGCAGCACCAGCGGTTGTCCTTTCCCGGCGGCCCCGCCTTCTCAACGGCCTGCCAGAAGTCTCCGGCCTTTTCTATGACCTCCACCCCCTGAGAACGGACAAATTCGAGCGTTTCTGGGAACTCCAGGGTGGTGTCTATGAAAAACGCTTTGGTGACGCCGGCTTTCCGGGCCAGGTGGAGGACCGCGGTGCTGTCCTTGCCACCGGAGAACGAGACGTTGATCGTGGGGCGGTCGCTCATGTGCTGCCGGATGGTCCGGATGGCATTCCGTTCCAGGTTTTTCAGGTGGTAACGGTTCTTCTCAATGACCTCGTCCCACCCGGGGTCCGGCAGGGTAAGGGGGACGACAGGGTTGAGCTCCCTGACCTTGATGGTCCCCTCCCTCACCATGCCCGTCCCGTACCGGTTTTTATATTTCACGATCCCTGACCCGTCCGGAAGAGAGGTTTTGAGGGGGATCCGTTTCCCGCCGACCCGGCCCGGTTCCCTCCGTATGTCGGTACAGAGGTCGAGGTCCACGATTCCCTTCGTGGCGTGCGGGAGGACGAACGGGAGTGCTTCCGGGGCGAGATCAAGGGAGAACTTCCGGTCTTCCGGATCGAAGGTGAGCCGGCCGAACGGTTCGCCGTTCATGATCACGAGGTCTGCACGGTCGGTCCCGCCGGTCTTGTTCAGGAGGAGGACCCGGGCGAGCGGCACGTCCCCGAACTGTTCCTGGACAAGTTTTTGGATCAGGGCCCTGTCCGCGGATAGAGCCGGGCGGACGTCATATGGCTGCAGGAGCACGATCTTCTTCCCCTCGTTCCCGCACGCACAGCTCTTCGCGATCAGGGGGGCATTGCAGTGCTCACACCAGTAGAGGATCTTTTTTACCGGCGGCTCGCGCATCACACAGAGAGATGGGTCTGGTCAGGAGATAAGAGAAGCGATCGGAGGAGATCCCCGTCCTTTCATTGAGGGGTGACCCCCAGAGGGGTGCAACGTCGGTTGCCGATTACCGACGCTCCACTGTGGGCAGCCATTTGTGGCTGTAAGTATCTTCTTTACAAATTTCCTCAGTTGATTGTGGTGTTTAAAAAAACGCGTCCTCACAGAGACGGGCACGGGGCCTGGTGCTCTCAGGAAATGCAGGCGGACCCTGCTGCCGGGAGAAACAGACGGATGTACCAACAGCAAAGTATATACGAATGCAATCCTGACGGAAAGATGGTGAAGGTACCATGGTGAAGCTAACTGCAGAACTGAAAGAGGCAGTCTCCAGGATGAAGGTGTTCCCCGTCGCGACCGCGACCAAGGACGGGACGCCGAACGTGATCCCAATCGCCATCGTCGATCTCGTGGACGACGAGACCCTCTGGATCACCGACAATTTCATGAACAAGACCCTCTCGAACTTACGGACCAACCCCAAGATCGCCCTGTATGTCTGGGGGCCCGAGATCAAAGGGTGCTTCCAGATCAAGGGAGTTGCATCCATCAGGACAAGCGGGCCGGACTATGAATCGATGAAGGACAAGATCAACAAGAAGAACCCGGCCCTGCCCGCCCGCTCGCTGGTCATTGTGAAGATCACCGAAGTCTTCGAGTGCAAGCCCGGCCCGACTGCCGGAGCAAAAATTCTCTGACCGCATTTACCCGGTGCCGGGATCTCCGGGTTACCGCCCGGTTTCTTTCCGGTCCTGCTGCCGGAGGACCGGTCTTCATCTCAATTTTTTGATACCGGCATCAAAGGAGATCACGTGAAGTGCGGTCCTGCCATTGCAGAGAGGTGACTGCGCCGCGTTGAGTGAAGTTCCGACCATAAACCTGACAATCCCATATGACACATATTTCCTTGGGAAACCTATGGAACTTAACGCCCGTATCAAAACCCTTGCGGAATCGCTTGGTGCGGATTACTACGGGATTGCCGACCTGACGGACGGGCATGACGTTATCCTGATGCAGGGTGGCAGCCGTCTCGCACACTATCCCCGTGCCGTAGCCATGGGCATCGGGCTTCTGGACACCCTCGTCGATCTCCTTCCCGATCGGAACGATGACGCCGGTGCGGCGCTGTACCGTCACCACGCCTATGATGTGGTCAACCAGGCCCTCGACCAGATGGCACTTCAGGTGGCAAATGCCCTCCAGCTGAAAGGGTTCCGGGCCTTCCCTGTCCCGGCCTCGAAACGGACAAATGACGAGCAGATTGCCGGTATATTTTCGCAGAAACTCGCTGCAAACCTGGCCGGACTCGGGTGGATCGGGAAGAGCTGCCTGCTTGTGACACCCGACCGCGGCCCGAGGATCCGCTGGGTCTCGGTCCTCACCGATGCCCCGCTGGCGCCCTCCGGCCTGCCCATGGAGCCCCGGTGCGGGAGATGCACTGCCTGTGTCGATATCTGCCCGGTGCATGCGTTCACCGGCAGGCCGTTTTCCCCTGAAGAACCCCGCGAGGCACGGTTCGATGCGGCAGCATGCGACCAGTACTTCAGGGAACGAGAAGAATCGGGACGGCCGCCAGTCTGCGGCCTCTGCCTCTATGTCTGCCCCTATGGGCGGACACCTGAAAAAAAGGGTACATGAGCTGATCTCTTTTTGGCGCACCAGAATGGCAGATATTTCTGAAGCGAATGGTCGCAGAGCTGATCAGCAGGGAGAGACAGAAGAGGGCCGGAAAAGATACCGGCTCCCTTCAGGATGATTGCAGGGGCACCCGGTCAGGCCCCACGAGGGTGCCCGATGTGGCAACCCACCAGTCGGCGCCATTGGTGTACTGGTGGATGGTCGAGTATCGCATGCCGTCGAGAATGATAAAATTTTCCGGGTACTGGCCCAGGTAGGAGGGCGGCGGGAAGATATCATACGGTTTCAGGGTCAGATTGGCCCCCCCCATACCCCCGGCATCGAACCGGTATTCATTGCCGTTGGAATACCGGATCACGATCTCGACGGAATTGTACACCCCGTTCACCACCTCGATATTCCCGGGATATTCAAAGACGTAACCCGTGCCCGGGTTGAGCCCGGCACCCTGGGACTGGATGACCGCAAGTTCCGTGGGGGCTGCGGCCGTGACAACAACGGGAGCAGGGACCGGAGTGAGGGGGAGGGGGGCAAGTGGTGTTGCGGACAGGTCTACCTGGCCGGATGGAGCGAACCCGACACAGCCGACAGCGAGGGAAAGTCCGAGAATGAGGACCAAAAAAATCCCGATTTCGCTTCTTTCCATACTTAAAATTCATCACATCGGTAATTGAATATTCGCATGATTCCGCATTGAGGGACTCCAGATACGTTCGATGTAAAAATACCAGAGTATAATGCATTCCCGTGCCCGGCAGAGATCACCCGGATCATACCGGCAGCGGCATCTTTGTCGCTTCAAGGATATCCTCGATCTCCCGGATGGTAGCAAGCTTCGCCTTTGTTGACGGGCCGGCGGGCACCGCCTTGCAGCCGGATGCCTTTGACGTAGACTCGGCAAATGTCCCGATCTGCCTGGCAATCATCATCGTCTCCTCCTTGTCATACCCGATCAGGGGCCGGTAGATCGGGACTTCGGCCGCGGCATCCGTAAGGACGAGGAGGTTGTCGAGCGTCTGGCTGGCCACCTGGCCAAGTGACTCGCCGGTAACGATACCCTTGGCACCTGCCTGCTGTGCGAATGCTGTTGCTACCCGGTACATCCGGCGCTTGCAGAAGATACAGGTATATTTCTCAAGCTGCCTGCTGAGCAGTTCCTGCTTCGCGGTTGCAAGGTACGAGTCCCGGATGACGGTCAGCCTGATGCCCGGCTGGTACGCTGCCAGGACCTCCACGACCCGCTCTGCCCGGGCAACCGTAGTATCGTCGAGGAAGGTATCGAGTGCAACGAAGAGCGGGATGATCCTGCACCCGCGCTTCATCATCATCCATGCGGCAACCGGTGAGTCGATACCCCCGGAGACGAGGGCGACCAGCGACCCTTCGACCCCGAGCGGAAGTCCCCCGACCGCCTTTGTGACGTTATCGTAGAGATATGCCTCGTTTGCCCGGATCTCGATATGAATCTCCTTATCGGGTGTCGCAAGGTTCACTTTGAGATGGGGAAACTCGTACCTGAGGAGGTCCCCGAACTCGATCGCCTTGTCATGGGAACTGAAGGTGTGTTTCCCCACCCGCCTGACACGGACGGCGAACGTCTTTGCCTCGTCCAGGCCATGCCGCCGGCAGTAATCCGGGAGATACCCTTCGATCTCCATAAGATTGATATGCTCCACCTCGGAGAACGAAACGATGCCGAAGATATTCTTCAGGAGTTCCGGCTTCACGTCACCGTCAAGCCAGATCCTGCCCCGTTCGTTCCGCACGTGGACACCGGGCATCACTTCGATGATATTTGCTATGAGCACGTTCTCCCACTGCCTCCGGACCGGATCCGATTTTAGGAAAATTTCAGAGTACCGCACAAGCCATTGTTTTTTCATGACGTCATCTCACCAGAGGTTATTTTTTCTTTCTCGCCGTTTTCCTGACACGGTCAGCCTCGTCAGCGTCTTCGATCCGCAGGAGATAGGTGCCATGGCAGGGTTTGGTGTAGGGGAAGACGATCTTTCCGCCGTCCAGCCCGAGGGCGATCGGCGGGAGACCGATGATGTATTCATCGAAGATCCTGTAGCCGGGATCGACATACCAGACCTCGGCAAAATTCTTCTCCACGTACTCCCGGCACTCCCTGAAGGAGGCGCCAAGCGGAAGGATCATCTCGTACTTCAGGTTCTCGATGCAGCCCATCCGAACGCCTCGTTGATCTTCCTCTTCAGCTGCATCGGGTTGTGGACCGCCTTGTCCACGATCTTCTCGCAGGGAAAGGTGATCGTCTCCACCACTACCTCGGGGGTTCGCCCGAATGCAATGACAACGAGCCTGCTCTTCGGAAGAAGGTACCCCATCGTCGCCGCGTACTGGATGGCCGCATCGTTGTGCGCAAACACCACGCAGAGATCGCAGTCCCGCTTCTTTTTGACCACCTCTTCGATGCACGTTTCGAGCACCAGCATTTTCGGGATGTAATGCTTCTCAGGATCCGAAACTTTGAGCAGGTTGAGCACAGATGGGTTGCCGGTAGCAAGGACAACGGTCCCCCGCTTCTGCAGGTTATGCGCCATATACAGGGCGATGGCCATCTGCACCGGGACCTCCGGGCACCCGAGGAGGAGGATCGCGTTCTTGATATCGTGCCCTGCCGGTTCCTCTGTCGTCATATCTTCTCACCAGTCACCGTCTTGCCGGGAATACAGCCGGCTGCACCCGTGCAGGTGTGCTCCATGTCTGCCTCCCTGATCGGGTGATGGCAGTACGGGCAGGTGAAATCGCATTCCGAACCCTCGTACGGGCAGATCATCATGGAGAGATCCGCGAGCGGATGCCCCTTGCCATGGATCTCAAACTCCTTGTACCAGCCGAACGGCGCCCGCCTTACATCGATCAACGATTTCCCGAGGGACTCCTCGAGCCCCTGTAGGATCGAGAGGGCGACCTGCGGTGACCCAAGGGCTGTTGCAAGATGGGCGTACGGGTAGATCATCACCCGGTCCACCTTCAGTTTGGCCAGGCGCGCCATCACGTTAGTTGTGGCGCTTGCAATCACCTGCGCCGGGTTCTTCTCGTCCAGTTTCTCCACGCAGCAGAAGAGAACGACGCAGTCCTTCATGCTGTCTTCGCGGGCACCGACCGGTTCTGCCATCTTCGTCTTCTGGGTGGCGTGGTACCACATCGAGTCGGCATGGATCGAGAGTATCCTCACGGGTTCCCCCTCCCGACCAGGATGCTGATCGCATCGCTGGTGATCAGCCCGACCACCCCGTTCTCCCCGTCGACGACCGGCAGTGCCGAGATAGCGTGCTCTTCCATCTTCTTTGCTGCCTCTTCGATGAGTTCATCGGAAGTGGTGGTGATGACGTTGCGGGACATGATCTCGTCCAGCCAGAGGAAGTTGGAGGCAACCGCTTTTGCGATGTCCCATGAGGTGACAATTCCCACGAGCTGCCCCCCGCCCGAGAGGACCGGCAGGTGGTTGACGCCGGTATGGATCATACGCCGGGCAGTCACGGCAATCGTCGTCCCTTCCTCGATCGTCTGGACGTCCCGGGCCATAACATCGCCGACAACCGTGCTGGAGAGGAACTTGCCCACCAGGTAGTTGATCTGGCCGGACTCCAGGAGGAACGCGTCATGCCCGTAGTTGGAGCGGATCTCGCAGTAATGGACATCGGCCTCGTTTGCAGTCAGCGCCGAGACGATCTCCTGGGACTGGTACGGCGGGTGGAGCCAGTCGGAGGATACCGAGATCACCAGGAACGCAGCTTTTACCCCGGCAAGACCCGTGGTAAGCGAGCCGTCCTTTGTCAGGTCGAAATAGTCGATCGCCTTGGTGATGTACAGGTAGGAGTTGGCATCGAACCGTTTCGTGAACGTGTCTCCCTGGTGGTGGAGGTAGCTCTCGACCTTGAAATCCGTGGAGAAGTCAAACCCGATCCGGTCCTTTCCCTGCAGGGCCCTCCCAAACTTCTCGTGCATGGACTCGTTGGAGAGGTACGTGATATGCCCGACCATCCGGGCGAGAGCAAGCCCATGAGCCGGGGATGTCTTCCCGTAATAGTCACCATTGTTCCAGTGAGGATCGGAGATGATCGCTTTCCTGCCCACCTCATTGAAGGCGATCTGCTGGGGTGTCGAGTATCCCGACGTGGCGATCACGACCGCTTTTCTGACCATCGCCGGGTATGAGACTGTCCACTGCAGGACCTGCATGCCGCCCATCGATCCGCCGGCAACTGCATAGAGCTGGCTGATACCGAGATGATCGATGAGCAGCTTCTGGGCATTCACCATGTCCCTGACCGTGATGACCGGGAACGTTGCGCCGTAGGGTTTTCCTGTTGCCGGGTTGACCGAAGAAGGGCCTGTCGAGCCCTTGCAGCCACCGATGATATTTGAACAGATCACAAAATAGCGCTCGGTGTCGAACGCTTTTTTTGGCCCGACAACGGTATCCCACCAGCCGGCTCTCTTCTCTCCCTCGTGGTATCCAGCAACGTGGGCATCGCCTGAAAGGGCATGGCAGATCAAAATTGCGTTGTTCCTGTCTTTGTTGAGTTTGCCATAGGTTTCGTAGGCGATCGTGAGCGAGGGAAGAGTCTCCCCGCTTTCCAGTACAAGCGGGGATGGATGACGATAATACTGGGTTGTTGCCAGTCCCACGGAACCTTTGATCATCTACACACCGCATCCCGTACCTGGGTGAGTTCTGCTATGACATCCCGGATATCCCCGATCATGAGGATCCGGGAGACCGTCTGCCTCACGGTGCCGCTTCCAGAGCCTGCTGTAAGTCAGCGATGATATCCTCGATCTCTTCCGTCCCGATGGAGAGGCGTACCGCATCCGGAGTGACACCCGTCTTCTTCTGCTCCTCCGGGGTGAGCTGCTGGTGGGTCGTGGATGCCGGGTGGATGACCAGGCTCTTTGAGTCCCCGATATTGGCCAGGTTCGAGAAGAGCCTGAGGCTGTCGATGAACTTCGTGCTTGCCTTCTCCCCGCCCCTGACCCCGAATGAGACAAGAGGGCCATATCCTCCGGTGAGGTACTTCTGGGCGAGTTTATAGCTCGGGTGTTCCGGGAGCCCGGTATAGTTGACCCATGCAACGTTCGGGTGGTTCTTCAGGAACTCGGCAACCGCGAGCGCATTCTCCGAGTGGCGGGGCACCCGGAGGTGGAGCGTCTCGAGGCCGATGAGGAAGAGCCAGGCATTGAACGGGCTGAGCACTGCCCCGGTATCTCTCATGAGGGAGACGCGGATCTTGAAGGTGAAGGCGACATTCCCAAAGCTTGCGAAGTTACCGAAGGTGTCCCAGTACTTCAGGCCGTGGTAGCTCGGGTCGGGTTCGGTGAACTCGGGGAACTTCCCGTTGTTCCAGGCAAACTTGCCGGAGTCGACGATAACCCCGCCGATTGAGTTGCCGTGCCCGCCGATGTACTTGGTGGCGGAGAGGACAACGATATCGGCGCCGTGCTCGATCGGACGGACGAGGCCGACTCCGGTCGTGTTGTCGACAACAAGGGGGATTCCTGATTCGTGAGCGATCGTTGCAATCGCCTCAAAGTCGGGGACATCCAGCTTCGGGTTCCCGATGGTTTCGGCATATATTGCTTTTGTCTTTGGAGTAATCGCCTTCCTGAACGCCTCGGGCTTGGTCGAGTCCACAAAGATCACGTGCCTCCCCAGTTTTGGGAAGGTGTAGTGGAAGAGCTCGTACGTGCCGCCGTAGAGGTTGTCGGCCGAGACGATCTCGTCGCCCGGCCGGGTGATGTTCAGGAGGGCGTAGGTGATGGCTGCCTGGCCTGAGGCCGTCGCAATCGCGCTGTTGCCCCCTTCGATGGCTGCAACACGCTTCTCGAAGACGTCCGTGGTCGGGTTCATGAGCCGGGTGTAGATGTTCCCGAGCTCGCGGAGGCCGAACAGGTTTGCCGCGTGCTCTGCGCTCTTGAAGACATACGAGGTGGTCTGGTACAGCGGTACGGTCCGCGATCCGGTCGTGGGGTCAGGTACCTGCCCTGCATGGAGGGCAAGGGTTCCGAGCTTGAACTTCTTCTTTGACATGATGGATTCCTTTGTTGGTTCGTTTAACGAGGATTTTTCTTCAGGATATTCTTGATGGGATTTCCGAAAGGGGTTGATCTTTGCTAAGATACCCGGAATATTACTTGTCATGATGTGTCCTGATAGTCCGTTGGTCGGGGAGCGGTAAATCTGTAAATCTGTCCTGCCGGACTTACTTTTCAACGGGGATCTCGTATTTTTCCGCGATCTCCACGAAGACATCGGCAAGGTACCGGATCTGCTTTTCGTTGAGGCCGTAGGTGTTCAGTTTCCAGGTCCGCGTTGCACCGGCAAACTCCCCGACGATCCCGCGGGACGAGAGCTCGTCGCTGAAGTAGAACCCCCGGCGCTTATGGGTCTTTGCAACTGTGTCGAAGCTGCCGGTGGTGTCGATCTTCGTGAGCGTGTGCTTCCGCGGGTACTCGGAGAGCACCTTGCTGCCGGAGATCTTCAGGAGCCGGTCGATGAAGAAGTTGGACCTCTTCACTTCGTCGTCCCATCTCAGTACCCGGGCTTTTACTGTCGGGAACGATGCGATCATCGAGAGCAGGGTCCCGCCCATCAGCGTGCATCCGAGCAGTTCCACTTCCTTGATACCAAACTTGCGCTTGGTGAGGTCGCCGACCATCGCGGTGGTACGGAGCGCTTTTGGCGCCCACTCATCGGTCATTGCAAGTACCCCGGACGGTGCGACCGATGCCATACTCTTGTGTCCGGAGCCGACCACGAAGTCTGCCCCGATCTTCTTCCCGTCTACCGGCTGGACGCCGACTGTATAGGCTCCGTTGTAGAGGAAGGGTATGTCGTACTGGTGTGCAACTTTTCCGATTTCCTGTATTTCGTGCTCGTTTGCATATTGGTAATCGAAGTGGTCGATCATGACGAGCACGGGGAGTTTTCCGGTCTCCCGCCTGACCTCTTCGATCTTCTGTGCCGTTGCTTCACCGGTAACGATATTGTTGGCGTTCAGCGGCACTTCCTTGACTACTCCTCCGGCATTTTCCACGGCAAGAAACTCGGTATAGTGGGCAAGGGCGGAGACGATGACACTGTCGCCTTTCTCCACCAGGGTCCCTGCGACAGCCTGAAACCCGCGGCGTGCACCGGGCACAACCCGGGCCTGGTCCATGTTCAGCCATTTTGCAAGTTCAGCGTGGAATTCTACGATGCCCGGCTTGGTGATCTTGTCGAGCCTGAAGGGTTTCCGGCAGAAGTCACAGGTTGAGTATCCGTCACCATAGGAGATGATCGCCTTGCGTGCCTCGGTGGTAAGCCTCCCCGCCGCCTGGATGGGATGGATATTGATATACTGTTCCTCCCGCGACCTGACATCGAGCGAACCGGCTATCTTCGTCACCTTCGGACTGCCGGTACCGGCTTCGAGGTCGGAGATGATTGCCTTGAGCCCGGCAATCCGCTTGCTGAACGCGGCTTCCTCTTCCGCGTCGAACCCGGTCGGGAGGGACTCGCGGAAGAGCCCCCGGATCTCCTCGAGCTCGAAGAGCGCCTCGAATGTTTTCTGGATCCTGATACTCATGGTGTTTCTCCTCCTGTTTTTAGGAAAACTGTCCCGCAGTTTTTCGTGTAGATGATTTTGAGGACCTTGTCGGGAACCCTTAAGAAAGAAGCGTCCGATTCTCTTTTGAAACTCTGCTCCATCCTCGGGTTCGAAGGAGTGTTTTGCACTTCTTCTCTTACTCGTAGTTCTGATAGACCCCTCCGGGTCCGAAGAACTGTTGCGCAGTTCTTCTCATCCTCGAGGCACTTCGCGCCTCTTCGGAAAAGCCATGACCCGGAGTCGAACCGGGATACGCTGATCTGCAGTCAGCCGCGTGGCCGTTCCGCCATCATGGCACATTCGTCTTGATTCACGATTGTGAATCTGACTATACTAAATAACAATTGTGAATATTTATAGGTTCGGTCATCGGCAGAATTTTCCTGATCCTGTTCTATCTCGTGAATTTTCCTTATGTTCAGGTTCCGGGGTCTCCTGTGGGAATGATCATCGAGAAAGGCAGACCGAACGCGCCAACAAGCGTGACAGGTGATGTGACGGGCAGTAACATTATTACAGAAAAACGTTGAGCAAAAACGAGGAGAAAGTCATCCTCCTCCTCAAGGTGCTGATATATTCCTGAAAGTCGAAGATTTACTTCGTAAATCTTCTCCTCATCGTGATTCTGATGAACCACTCTGATTGAGTCACCATACCATAGTAGGACGGGGAGTTGTTTAGAGCCTGATTTCAGGGCGGATTTTGCCACTAAATGCTGTTGGGGGATCTTTTTGTGAATACCGGATCAGGCCCCGGTGAACCAGTCTGGAAATCGAAGGTTCGGCTTCGCCTCCCTTCTCATCCTCGATGTGTTTTGCGCCTCATCGGAAACCGAAATACTTAACAATTGTGAACTCTTAGTACGTACTGGTGATCCACTATGAGGGATCGTTTTTGTCGTAACCACCAGCGAGAATAGTACCCTGCGAAGGATCGGGCACCTGCCTCCATCGGCAAAGCTCGTGTACAAAGTGCTTGAACACGGCGGTCAGCTGACCCAGAAAGATCTCATCCGCGAGACCTCCCTGCCTTCAAGGACCGTGCGCTACGCATTGAACCGGCTGAAGGAAGAAGAGATCCTTGTCGAACGTTATTATTTCAGTGACGCCCGGCAGAGCCTGTACGGCCTGAACCCGCCACGCCAGGAGGTGGTTACCGTATGATGCGGACTCACATGCGTCCGGTTCGTATGATATATCTGTATATCCCGATGCGGTGTTGAACATGGTACCGGGAATTTTTCTTTTCATTCTTTTTTGCTAAAAGAGGAAATGGCAGGAGATCGCTCCCCTGCCATCGTGTGGTCTTACGGTTTCGGGCTCTGCCCTCCGTTGGATTCCATGTGATCGAGGACCCTGTCCCACATGACGAGGAGTCCCGGGATAATCACGTAGGCGAGCAGTCCGGCCCCGAGGAAGCCGGCGGTGATCAACACTTCGTTGTCGACCATGTCCGTCACCACCGGATTACGAGAGCGCCGGGACGCTGTCGGCCCAGGTCTCGATCCTGCTGCGGATCGCTTCATCGCTGTACGAGGTGAGGGTCACCTGCGAGCGGCTGAAGTTGACGTAGTAGATCTCGCCGTTTGCATCGTGGCACTTCAGCGTGACCGCGAAGGTCTCGTGGGCGGAGTCACGGACCGCGGTCCCCCCGAGGGAGGTTGCGATCGCTGTGTCGGCTTCGACATGGTTTGCCACGGCCGTGAAGGCCGCGACCGAGTCTGCCCGGATACTGATGAGCCCGACGGTATTTGCATCGGAGTCCTGGTAGAGGACCCGTGCGGTGTAACCCTGCCGGCTGCGTTCAACCGGGGGGTGATTCACTCCCTGTGCGTTGTAGGAAACGCACTGGAAGGGGTTGTTCGTTATGACGCCCTGGACGATTGTCTCGAAGGCAGTCACGTCTGCGAGCGGTGTCGCGAACTTGCGGACAGCGCTCTTCGTGGTAGTTCCTGGAATGAAATCTGCCATGTTTTTTCTCTCCTGAGGGTTCATGAGAACCCGAAGGAGGAGAAGAATTCGTCAGAATTCTTCGACTTCCTCCGAGGCTCCTTTGATCCCTCTTTTTTCCGGAGAAGTTCACCGAACCTCTCCTGGTTTTAGTCGAAGGTCGGCTGATGCCTCCCTTCTCCTCGTCGGGGTTTTAAGAAACCCCTCCGATGTCTCGGGGCGCCCTTTGACATCCCATCATTGGCTTTTGGTATATAACTGGTAATTCCGGGGGTGGCAATCCGGGGACATACAGGGCCGTAATTGCCGTTTCAGGCAGTCCGGCGCGGATTGGCACTGATCGGGGCCAAAAAATAAAAAAGAGAGCGGATTATTTTAGGGATGCCGGGAAGTCAAGGTCATACCTGAGACCTCCCGGGTAGACCAGGTAATACCGCCAGCCGCAGGCCGGGGAGTAGACCCAGATCACGATCTTGTCGAGGATCTTCTTTGCCAGCTCGCGGAGGCAATCCACTTTACCGGTATAGAGCTCGCGCAGTTTTGCCGCGTTCGGCACCGGCAGGCGCGAGCGGAGGGTGAGCACCAGCACCGAGCCGGCCTTGTTGAGCCCGATGAGATTGATCGGGATCGAGGGCTCGCTTAGGCGCACCGGAAGATAGCCGTACGTGCTGAGAAGATCCATCGCCTCATACACAAGCGGGTTGCTCCGTGTCCGCCCCGGGCGGGCTTCCGTCGCCATCACATCAATGGGTGAATGGACGATGACCTCGGTCCCGGTCCTCTCCGGATCCGGTACGGCGTGCTTCCGGCATTTCATCTGGTGTACAGATTTTTGTTCGACATTCTTTCCTTTGGAGGATGGCTTTCCTCCCGTTCCAGCCCGGGAGACGCTATGGGGCCTCCCGGTAGTTTTCTTTGGTTTTTTCATGCAATCACGTAATTTTCCGTCACATCCACTTCTCCTGCGATTCCGTTCTACCGGGAGACTAAAATCCCGGACTATTCCCGGACGCCGGCCCAGACCAGAGGTCCCCTAGGAGTATTACCAGCGGGAACGACCGGCTGCTACCGCACCGGCATTCAGAGACGCACGCCACGAACCAGGGGCAGACAGGACCCAAAATGAGAGCCCATCAGCAGGATCGCAGCGCGATGTATGCATTCCCACAATGCCCTGAGAGGTACAGCAAGTACACCGGTCACTGCCGCAATGAACACCATGCCGGTGACCAGGAGGACGGCAATCCACTCCGTCTTATGCAGAGAGAACCCGGACCCCATGATCAATGCCTGTGTCAGTGTGCAGTCTTTGTGTGGCATTTGTGATTACCTTAAAGAAAGATAAAATCGCATATATATTAGTAGGATGATGCGGGTTATATGAGCCTGTGTGCATAAATCCGGGTAATGGGCCGATTGGTATAACCGGAGGTTATAGAATTGGACCGCCAATTCGGAATATGCTGGAAAGGAGGTTTTGGGGGGCAGGATTTGGGAGAAAGGCGGGGTGGGCGGTTTGATGCTTGCAGGTGATAAAGGACCAAATATGCAATTTCTGCATTCCGGGAAAAATAGAATATTGGATTAATACCCATACCACTTTCCTTATACCTCATGAGATCAAACCTCTTAAGAGAATTATAGGAAAGCCTATATAATTCTACGATAGCAATACGTGATTAAGATTATTTCGCAGGTTTATAGTCAATGAACGAAGATGTTGAAAAAAACGAATTAAACTTACCCAAATTCAAGCAGGTTCTTCATTATATCATTCACAACTGCGGCTGTGCCCCGAATGTCGGGAAAACCGTCCTGTGGAAAATTCTCTACTTCTCAGATTTCGATTACTATGAGCTTTTTGAAGAGCACCTGACCGGTGAGACGTATTACAAATTATCCCGGGGGCCGGCACCTGGCGATTTTGATACTGCTATCACAGAACTCACCAGAGACGGAAAAATTGAATCCGTCGATTCCAAATTCGGAAAATACGATCAGAAGCGATTCATATCCTGCGACAAGCCGGATGTGAGCCTTTTGAGTGCCGCGGAACTGCAGCACATCGAGAACACCATCAGTAAATATTCCCACATGAATGCATCGCAGATCAGCGCACTATCCCATGCGGACCTGCCCTATATAGCATCAAAGGATAATGAGCCCATAAAATATGAACTCGTTTTTTATCGCGATCCGCAAATGTCCGTGAGAGAATATCAGGATGACTGAATTTATCCGGTTGCCTGAATTCGATCACGATATGAAAAAATTGTCCAGAGACTTCCGGTCGCTGGAAGATGACCTGGATACATTCACGATTGCATTGAGTGCCCGTATCCCGGCAGGATTGTCAGGTATTGTGCGGATAGCAAATCTTGGCATGGATGTTGCCGACCCGGTTTTTAAAGTACGGAAATTCCGTTGCCAATCCCTGAAAGGCCGGGGTTCGAACAGCGGCCTGCGGGTAATTTATGCATTTGATTCCGCTACGGATTCCATTACATTCATCGAGATTTATTTCAAGGGCCATCAGGAAAATGAAGACCGGGAACGCATACTCCGGTACATGAAATCCAGTACCGGGGAATAGTGCGAATCGGGGAAAATGCTGGCTGTTTTGTACGAGGTCGCGCTGCCCCCCGCTGGCGATGGAGCCGGCTACGGTTACTGTCACCCGTTCCGGTAGGCGGGTTTCCCGGGTCGGAGAAAGCTTAGGGGTTCTTCTCGTGTCTTATCTCTGCGAGATTAGACAGGTCGAAGAATCGTGATATAGATTAACAATTACTCTTATCCAATTTTTGCTTTTTCATTTCTTCAAGGGTATCTTTGATATATTTTCGATTTTCATCCCACCCACGGACATCATCTGTGACGAAGGAATTTTCTTTTTTATCGCATATGTAGTCAATTAATGATTTACCTCCATGGCCGTTGCAATGAAGCTGTTTTACATAATCTTTCGGAGAAACTCCGGCATTCTTATAGGCTTCTCCTACTTCACAATAATAGAGTATTTCTTTTCCAAAATTAACACCATGTTTGACGCCATGTCCAATAATCCAAATTCTTTTAGCAGTTTCTTTATTAATTATCTCTATAAACCGTTGAGGAGTAGGACAACGATACAGGACAAAAGGTTCACCAAGTTCTTTTAACCCTTTCGTAAGTAATTCTACACCACTCAAATAAACAAACAATTTTTTATAAAAATACTTTCCTGTATATTCGATTACAATTATTGCTGTATGATCAACTGATTCATCATAAGGAGTATCTAAGTAAATTGCCCTTTTCCCGATAGGATAGTAATAACTGAAAGGCAGAATTAAACCCTCTAATATTAAAAAAAAATGCCAAAACAATTGTTAAACCCATCAGAACTAAGACGATAGCCAGAAAAATGAGCAGTGTAAGATTTTGAAATATGATAGAAAAATCTGTCATTCCTTTAATTTCCCTCTTTCAATGCTCCCACAATCCCGCTGAACTGCCCCAGCGCATCTTCGAGGTTCTCCGCGATCTCTTGAGCTATCACGTCAGGGTCCGGCAGATTATCCGAGTCCTCAAGGCTCTCGTCACGCAGCCAGAAAATATCAAGGTTAACCTTGTCCCGCTCCATCAGCTTATCATACGTGAACGCATGAAACCGCTCAGACTCTTTCCGTTTTAATTTGTTATACACGTTGTAACATGTGATGAAATCCTGCAAGTCCTCATACTTCAGTGGATTTGTCTTGAGGGTGAAGTGCTGATTTGTCCGAAGGTCATAGATCCAGAGGGTCTCGGTCCACGGCGTTTTTGCGGCTGGTTTCTTATCGAAGAAGAGGACGTTTGCTTTCACTCCCTGTGCATAGAACACCCCGGTGGGCAGCCGCAGGAGCGTATGGACATTGCATTCCTGTAACAACCGTCTGCGTACGGTTTCCCCGGCCCCGCCTTCGAAGAGGACATTGTCCGGGACAACGATCGCGGCTGTGCCGTGGATCTTGAGTAGGGACCGGACGTGCTGGAGAAAGTTGAGCTGTTTGTTGGAGGTGGTCGCCCAGAAGTCCGGGCGTTCATAGACCTGCGTCTCCTTGTTGCTCCCCCCATCACCGTTGCTCACCGTGACGCTGCTCTTCTTTCCGAACGGCGGATTTGTCAGTACCATATCGTAGTGATCGGACGGCTCTGAAACAAGGGCATCCCCCACATCAATCGGGCTGTCCTCGCCGCCGATCCCGTGCAGATAGAGATTCATGGCACAGAGCCGGGCTACGCTGTCTACGATGTCTTTGCCCTTAACCGTCTTGAACTGAAGGAACTGGATTTGATCCTTGTTGAGCTTGGGATTCGTCTTCACGATGTAGTCATGGGCAACAAGCAGGAAACCCCCGGTCCCACAGGCAGGATCGAAGATCGTCATGCCGGCCTGAGGCCTCATGACTTCGACAATGGCCTTGATGAGTCCCCGGGGCGTGAAATACTGCCCGGCCCCGCTCTTGACATCCTCCGCGTTCTTCTGGAGGAGCCCTTCGTAGATCTCGCCCTTGACATCGATGTCCATCCCGAGCCATGTCTCGCTGCCGATAAGGGTGAGCAGCCGTTTAAGTTTCGCCGGATCTTGGATCTTGTTCTGGGATTTCCGAAAGATGACACCGATCATCCCCTTCTCTTTCCCGAGTTTCTCCAGGACATTCCGGTAATGGACTTCGAGCTCGACACCGTCTATCTTTATGAGGCTTTCCCAGTTGTACTCTTTCGGGATAGAGGATTTGTTATTGAACGGCGGTTTTGTCTGCTCATCCGCCATCTTGAGGAAGACGAGGTAAGTGAGCTGTTCAACGTAGTCCCCATAGCTCACACCGTCATCTCGGAGGACGTTGCAGTAATTCCAAAGTTTCTGGACGATAGTAGATGATTCAGTTGGCATTCTTGATCTTCCTCTTTGGTGATCTGGGTTGAAGGGTTTTGCCTTTCTTTGTCACAGCCGCGTGACGGGCTTTCTCGGCTTTGATTCTCTCTAACAGAATTGATGCGGGTTCATCGTTTGGATCCTGAAGGACGAGTTTGCCTTCGAACGCTTGTTTCAGGATACTCTGGCGAAGGGAGTCAGCTTGGCGAAGGCTGGTGGTGACGGTTTGTTCTATTTCGTCGGCGATTGAGAAGATGCGTTCGATTTCATCAACAATTCTATTTTGTTCTAATAGTGATGGAATCTTAACGATTATTGGTTGAAAGTTTCGAGATGATACGCCAGTTACTGTAGTTCCAGTTCCTTTTCTAGTAAGTTGATTCTGGAAAAAATCTGATTTAATTTGATACATTAGAAATTTGGGTACCAAAACGTTTTCAAACGGCCTTAAAAGCATAATTCGCTGAGCTATCGAAAATTTTTGTTCGGGTGCGAGAGCAACTTCTCCCAAAGGTGCCTCAGTAGTGAATAAAATATCGCCTCTTATTGGAAGACCTCGGGTCATATATTGATTGTAAGTATCATCAGACACAAAAGCAAGATTTTGCCATACAATTTTACCTTTTTTGATGTTCTGCGATCTTAAATGAGGAATTCCTGTTGCGCTATATGGTGGAGTTCGACCACGATAATCGATAATTCTTACTGCGTCACCAATTCTTGATATTGACCATTGTTCGGGAATATTTTCCTTTTCATTTTCTTCAATTGGTGCGAGGGGGACAGATTTGGTTTGAACCTTCTCATCGATTGAAATTTGTTCTTTTTTATTTTTGGAAAGAACAATAGGTTTAATCTCCCCTTTATGCTCCTCCCGCCACTCCTGAGTTAGGCTGCCTTCGAACGCTGCTTTCAGGACTGCCTGCCGGTAACGTTTGAGTTGTGCCCGCACCTTCCTGAGCGAGCCAACGCCGGCGTCTAATTGTGTGAGGAGTTCCTCAATCTTGGTGACGATGCGGTGTTGTTCTGGAAGAGGGGGGAGGGGGACCTTCAAGTTTTGAATAAACGTTGAGGGAACACGCAGTTGACCTGCCGTACCAGTCATATGCCTTTGTGCATCCTTCCTGATATCCGCTCTCAAGAAATAGAAATAATATAGTTTCTTCTCAATCTCTTTTTGAAAACGAATAGTATGAAATTCTGTAGACCCAAAACCCACTCCGTTTTTCAACTTTTCCGCAACCACTACCTTTCCATTCTCCATGCATGGAGTAATTTTTGCAACAAGAAGATCACCATCGATAAATGGAGTGTATCCTTTTCTCACTTCAGAAAATTTCTTAACATTTAAGACATTCATACCACTACCCATTTCATAGACACAACGCATGGGAACAAATGTTATTTCATCATCATCAGTGAGTTCTCGTTCGATAGATTTTGGATTGATGAGACCAATCTCGTCAAATGAAACTGAAATCCATCCTTGCGGCAATGGTTTCGGAGAGCTGGTCATATTGCTCCATTCTCTTTTGTAATATTTCAGATCCATCAAAATATGTTTTTGCAACTTGTGCGATTGTCAATGCGTTATCTTGATAGGTTATGTATTTTCAGATTGTAAAAGTGCAGCCAAAATGGCTTTGTATCCCTCTTCGGGGTTCACCCTGCAATCTGCATATCGAATATCTAGCAGAACAGGAGGAACTTGACAATCGTCGATCAAAATTGGAATTATTCTAACCGATTGATCTTTCAGCTGTCGCATTAATGTCACTGATAACTCCTTTTGAGCCCAAGGCTTGTTTACTGAAGATTTCGAAAGCAAAATTGCGAGATGACTTGCATCAGCAAGACCTTGGTTTATTTTTTCCACAATACTGTCACCAACTTTTATTTCATATTTATCTAGCCATACGTCATTTCCTTTCGTAACTAGATACTCAGCAATATTTTGGGCGAAGACACTATCTTCAGAAGCATAACAAATGAAGATTCGTGTTACCGGGCTAGCTAATCTTTTCATTAAAGTAATTATAGGTGTGATTTCATCCCGGATAATTACTGTTCCGCGATATGCGTAATTCGGAATGTAACTTATACCCTTTCCGACGTTAAAACCAAATTGCGTTGATGTAAGTGGATCGGGTAATAGTCCTTTTTCAACAAGCGGTAAGAACATTCGCCTGATACGGTTAAGATGTGCATCAGCATTGGGTCCAGATGGGGGAGAAATGTAATAGGCAATCGTAAAGTATTGGTAATCGCCTTCGTCACCACCATTCGTTACTGAAATTTCGAATTGGTATCCGGTCTTTGATTTTGGCAAATCTGTGATAAGAATTGTGGAATGGGGCAGTAAATCAATAAGTCTTATATCCCGCAATTCATTGAACGGTACAGGAAAGACTCCTGGATCGACTTTTTGGTATTCATGTGATCCAATTCGAAATATTTTATCTTGCATAATTGTGAACTTCCATCAAAGTGAGTGTTACCTAAATGGGATATAACTCATTCGCATTTGCATTGATTGAATTAATTCAATAATTTTGATTGTTCTGATCCATTCAACCACTTTTCAAGATTATTTGAGGATACCATTTTAACTGATATAACATCATTTTTCGGCGGATAATACAACCCAATGATCAGCCACGTCGGCATCTGGGAATACATCCCCATGTAGAAATGAAGATCATGCCGGATCATAAAATCGAAGAACTTCTCATGGAGTTTCTTCCAGAGGAGTTTTACATCAGGGTACGTCTTCCACCACGAACGGTAGGACTCGAAGAGTTCCCAGTCCTCACACATGATATCGTGCGGTCTTCCTTCATTGCACCCGGCGCACCGAAATATATACGCAAAAATATGCGGGATGGCATCGACAATAGGTATGATCTGTTTGTCAAGTGATTGCTGGTATTCCTTCGGTTTCGGGGGCTGTTGGAGATCCTCGCGTGTGAAGAAATCGATCACTTCTCTGGGTTTGATCAGGCCAAGTGATGTCCTGTCCTTCAGATATCGCTCTTCCAAGTATTCCAGCGAAGGTGCAAGCTTAGGCAGAATCAATGCATTCCGCTTTCCCCATGGTGCATGCCCATCTACTTTTCCTTTCGATAGTGATCTGTCGATGATTTGAACGGAACCATCGCGAACCCGGTAACTCTCTTTCCGATTGAGTTTTTCATCGGTTACTTTTTCGCACTCAGCCTCGATCCAGTCATATCGCTGGATCTTCCCCGGCCCGAGAAACGTAGAATATGGCATAGGATAAAGCCGGATCCAATCGCCCGCATCCGTGATACCGGCAGTACATACAACCGTACCGTGTTTTTTGCTCTTCTCAGGATATGCCTTGACCGTAACGAGAACCCTCTTCTTTTCCCATGTCATAGGTCAACCACGCCCAGCCCCTCTTCCCGGAACCGTGTCGCAATCACGCCCCGGTGACAGTCAGCAGCTTTCGCTTCAAAGCACATCAGGGCCACCTTCTCCTTTCGGGCGAGCGATTTTATGGTATCGAGCAGCTCTTCCTTTGCCCCGAGTTCCCGCGCATAGCGCCGGAACAGCTCGGCGAATCCTTTCCCGCTCAGGTTCTGGCGCTGGTCGCTCTCGATGCCCAGCTCGGGAAGGTGGAGGTATGATATCCCCAGTTTCTCCAGTGCACTTATCAGCTGGTTCTTGGAATACCCGTACTTCATGCTGAACGGGTTCTTCCGCACGTCAATGAGTTTCCCAACCTTGTTCTCCACGAGGATGGAGAGGAACTTGTCGATGCTTCTTCCCTCATACCCGATGGTCACGATGCCTGACTCATTCCGGTAATAGGTCTTCAGCTGCTTGATCTTGGAGAAGATCGTCATCTCTGGATAATTCTGGTACACGTAATCGACAAGGTCTTTCTCCCTGAATCCGCTGAACTGGTTGATGACGGAGGTTACTCCTTCCTGAATGTACGGGTCAGGCTTGGGGAACACCCGCTCGACAAAATGGACATCGTCCTCAGTCTGCGCGAGGAAGCCCTCACGCTCAAGGTGTCGCATGTCTTGGTATAACTGGAATGAGAACGGCCCGTATTGGTAAGGGACGAAGTCATAGAGGCTTCGCCTCTTAGAGGCAAGGAACATCAGTTTTACAAACTGCATCCTTTTCAGGCTCTTTGTCTGCGACAGCAGGAACAGGAGCGCCCGCTCATTCTTCGTTATCATTTCCATTTCTCCTGCATCTGACAAAGGGGAGTCTTAAACTCCCGCCGTGCACAGCGTGAAAGTGCCGGAGTAATTACAGGAAAGCTACCGGTCCGGTTCATACCTTCACTCAAGTCAGTGCCTCGTTCAGCTCGTTCAGTATAGTTGGCAGTTCATTCCCAAAGAGACTATAGGCCTTGATCCTCCCGCCCCACTGGTTGAACGGGATCGTATCAAAGTCCTCCAATTCGATGGCCGCACTCCCGGCAATGTGATCCCGGATCATCTCCAGCCACTTCACCTGCTCCGGAGTGAATTTCCTGCCCTGATCCTGTTGCCTGTCCATCCAGAGATCGAAAGCCCGGTTGACTGTTGAATTAAATGGTTCAAGGACCGGTGTCTCCTGGATCGCAAACCGGATGAGGGCTATAATATCAGTCAGCAGTTTCTGTGGACCCCCGCCCCGCACCTTCGTCCGCTCCAGCTGCTCATAGGCACGCCAGACCTGCTCCGTGGTCAGGTTGTATGGTGGCTTCTGGATGGCGTCAGCCAGCTGCCGGATCTGTGCATAGGTGAAATGCCGGTGCCCGTACGGCTTGCTGTAAATGAGCTGCAGCGCATCCAGCTCATTCTTGTTCTCTTCGATGAACTTGCGGAACGTGTCCACGATTGTCCGGGACTTCTCTGCAGCCTGTGCATCCCAACCTGCCGCAATAACCGTGTCGGAGCTCACAGTATCGATAGTCTGTTCATTCTTCTTGTGGATCGCGACAATGGTGTTCCGAATCTGCGGAACCTCAAATGGGGCACGGGCTTCCTTTGCCAGATCCTCGCCGGCCTTCTTCACCTGCTCGGCAGTAGGGGTCTCAGTACCGAACATCACCTTTGCCTTATCGATCTGCCGATCCGGGTCGACCGCATCGAACAGGCCGTTGATCATCTGCCGGAGCGATTTCCCATCAGAAACGGATTGTATCGTCTTCCGGTCGCTCTCGACCAGCTCACGATCAAGACGCGAGAGCCTGCCCGCCAGTGAAGTCAGGGAGTCCTCGTCGTGGACACCAAAGGCAACGGACTGGACGAGCTTTTCAAACGAGACCCCATGCTTGCGTTCAAGGGGTTTGGATTCGATCTTGATACTCTCGCAGACCCCAACCGCATCTACGACCACAAAATGAGTCTTTGCAGCAACATCCGGTGTCACCGATTGCAATTCCGTAGGAGATATTACCCGGGTCCCTCTGCCGATCATCTGTTCAAAATAGACCTTCGATTTCACGTCACGCATGAAGAGCAGGCACTCCAGGGGGCGTATGTCTGTCCCGGTGCTGACCATATCCACGGTGACCGCGATCCTCAGTTTGGGAGAATTCCGAAAACTCTTGATCAGAACATCGGGTTTCTCACCGGTCGTCCGGTACGTAATCTTCTTGCAGAAATCATTTCCTTCTGCAAAGACTTCGCGGCAAATATGCGTGATGTCCTCAGCATGTGAATCATCCTTCGCAAAGACCAGCGTCTTTGGTACCCATTTCCGATCAGGGAACAGGATCGGCAGAGACTCTTTGAACGTTTTAATGACCGTCCTGATCTGGTCGGGCGCAACTACGCTCCGGTCCAGCTGATCAGGGGAATAGGGAAGATCATCATCAAGCTGCTCCCAGCGCTGGCGCCGGGTATTCTTGTCCCGCTTGTCCACATAGAACCCTTTCTCGACGATACTCCCGTGTTCCGTGATCTCTGTCCTGATCCTGAAGACATCATAGCTAACATTCACCCCGTCTGCCACCGCCCGTTCATGGAGATATTCCATCACAAGATTCTGGTTAAAGAACCCGAGGGTCTGTTTTGATGGTGTCGCGGTAAGACCGATGAGGAAAGCATCGAAGTATTCCAGCACCTGCCGCCAGAGGTTGTAGATCGAACGATGGCATTCATCAGTCACAATAAAATCAAAGGTTTCAATCGGTATACGGGGATTATAGGTGACTTCCAGGGGTTTGGCACCGGCAGGAGCATGATCATACAGGGATTCCTCCTCATTTTCAGGATCAAATTCAGGATCCCCTTTCAACATGGAAAACAGGCGCTGGATTGTGGTAATGGTTACCTTATTGACCGGATCGATTGCGTTTGACTTGAGATACTGGACATTATAAATCTCGGTAAACTTCCTGCCGTCATCCGGGGTAATATACTGCTGGAATTCCTTTACGGTCGAATCCCCAAGATTTGTCCTGTCCACCAAGAAGAGAACACGTTTTGCACCGCCGTACCGGATCAAACGATAGATAAAACTCACTGCAGTAAACGTCTTGCCGGATCCGGTCGCCATCTGGATAAGGGCTTTAGGGTGGGCATCGGCAAAGGATCGTTCAAGATTGGTAATAGCTTCATTCTGGCAGTCCCGGAGGCCGGTCGTGATAAGGGGCGGGAGGTGTCTGATGCGTTCCCGAAGAGTATCGGGCTTATCGATCCACTCTCGCAACGTTTCCGGTTTATGAAAAGCAAAAACCCGGCGCGACCGTGGAGAAGGATCTCGCAGATCCCGGAAGAGAGTCTCAATACCAGTGCTCTCATACACGAACGGCAGGGGCAGATGAACATGGGGATAATTTTCCGGGAATGATTGAGCATACTTCCCGGACTGGCTATCAACACCCCCAAGAGTAGTTCCCTCAGGTTTAGCCTCAATGACACCGACCGCTTTCCGGCCAACGAAGAGCGCGTAATCCGCTTCTCCAGTACTCAAGGGAAATTCACGGACCGCGACACCAAGCGACAGATTGGGATTATAGTCTTTGAGATCCTGTACTTGCCAACCGGCAAGGTCAAGGAGGTTATCGATATTCTCGCGAGCTTTCTCTTCTGGTGTCATTGCCCTCTTTATTTATCAAAATTGCATCAGTGAAATTTCGGACGATTGGTCGTTAAAAATAGGGTATATTTTAAAGATGATTATTATATCGGGAGATTTTCGAACAAATTTGGGTTGCATGAAAGACAAGCGGGCAGTTACCCGGCCCAACTCAGTACGCCCCAAAAATATTTTTGCCTCAGGTTCGATCGAGCCAAAAAAATTTCCGGCTCAACTCGGATCGCGCCAAAATTTTTTTTGCCTCAACTCAGTACGAGCCAAAAAATAATTTGGGACCCCCTCCCAAAAATGACCGTTCACGTCTGAAGGCCAGTTGTCTGACACGCCCCGGTCGAGCCCAAAATAAATTTGCCTCAACTCAGTACGAGCCAAAAAAATTTCCGGCTCAACTTAGATCGCGGCAAAAATAAATTTGCCTCAACTCAGATCGGGCCGGGAAATCTTCCAGACCGCACAATCCAATCGATTTTAGACCAGACTTCTCCACCAACCAAGATGGCCATCAACTGCCCCAAAATCTTCCATTCACGGATATGATAAATTCCGTTCTTCAGCCCGCATGCAATAAAATTCTTGCATTATGCCAAAAAGTTTATACACAATGCACAATAAACTGTGCATGTGGTTCTTATGAAAAAACTGACTCTCATACGCAGCAGCGTCATTACTGCCGTCATCATCGTCGCCGCAGTCGGTATCGGCATGGCCGCCGGAATTCCGGGCATAAACCCGTTCGTCTCCGCGAGCACTGCGAACACGGGCAGCCAGCCTGGCATCGCGGGAATCACCCCCGCAGATTCAGGACAGTACATCCGGGTGGATCCGGTTGCCGACAAGACAACCGGCGATCTCCTGATCGTCACGGGTTCGACGAATTTCCCCGCCGGGACGATCCTGATGGTCTCGGCCGGCAGCCCGGGAGTGGGCTCCGGGGGAGATACCATGGTCCGCGCCGGCGCGGACGGAGTGAACCGCTTCTCCTCGCCGGTCGATACCTCCATGCTGAAACCAGGCACGCCCACGATCACGGTCACCAATATGATCGGTACTCCGGCCCAAGGGAATTACCGGCCGGGAACGGTCAAAGCGACTGCCACCTTCACGCTGAAAGGCACGTACCTGGGATCGGACACTACGGTACAACCGACAATCACAAAAGACGATTATATCCGTATCGACCCGATCGGTGATCACTCCGCCGGGGACCAGTTCCTCATCACCGGGACGACCAGCCTCCCCGTGGGCACCAGCCTGATCTGGGAGGTGATGCCGGATACGGGGACCCTCCCGGTCGCCCTCGACCTGAATGCACGGGGCATCATGGCCAACAACGCGGTCACGAAAGGGGACGGTACTGCGAACCGGGTATCGCTCGCCGTCGACATGAGCGGCTTCCCGCAGGGGCCGTACGTGGTCATCGCGGGCGAGATGAAAGGAGATCCGTCGGCACCGGAGATTGGGGACCTGGCAGGAACCGCCCGGTTTAGCGTGAAATGAGCGGAGAAAGATCAAGGATAAAAAAATTTTACCTGAGGCACAAAATACCTTACATCGAGGCGCTATGAAAAAGAAGTACCTGACTTGGGCCGGTATCCTGTCGGCAGTAATCCTCATCGGCATGTTCGCGGGCATCCTCCTGACGGGCTCCTTCGCCATCTTCTCCTCAGTTACCATCGATCCCATCCCGGATCACGCCGCAGGAGATCTCGTGGTTATAACGGGGTCAACAAACCTCATGGCCGGCACGAGACTGGAACTGGATATCGTCCCGGCAACACCTCCGGACTCCCGTGCCGGGGGCACGGATGCGTTCATTGTCCGGGGCGGGGGAATGTCGAACACCTGGTCGGGTGCGCTGGATACCTCCGCAATCCCCCCGGGAGAATACCTGGTAAAAGCCTACTGGGTGAATGAGACCGTCCGGAGCGAACTCCTTGCGACATCCCGGCTCAGGCTGACCGGAACGAGACCAGCCCCGACAGAAACTCCCGGCACGGGAGAGATCCAGCCCCGGCAAATCTGGATCAACCCCCCCGGAACGATCTGGCGCGGGGAGAAAATTCTGGTAACAGGAACAACCAGCCTGCCGGAAGGTACTGAGCTCATCTATCTGGTCATCCAGCAGTCCAATGCCTCAGTCTTCACGGTAGACCCGAAGACGGGTAACCGGGAGGTGAGGGACGGTCTCACGCGATCAGGAATCATCAGTGTCCTGCCGGGGACGAGTGGGGTCAACCGGTGGTCGTTTGCGGTGGATAGTACCGAATTCATCCCAAGCGAGTACCTGATCATCGTCACGCTGGAATCAATCAGCCCGGAGAAGATCGGATTACAACCTCCCTTTGACACTGCACCTCTCATCGTAAAAGAGGCAATCCTGGACAGCGCCACATCACCGGCCCGGGACGCCGGTCCCTGCAGGAACATTACCATCGATGCGTTCCCCATAAGTTGGGCAAACCAGACCTTTACGATCACCGGGACCACCAGCTTCCCTCCCGGGACAGAACTGCTCGTACAGCTCTATCCCACGGAGATCGACCTTACCGTGGACATGGGAACGAAGGCGCAGGTGGCGTCCATGTCGGGAGCAATGGGATCGGTGAACGTAGTGAAAGGGAACGGGAGCGCCAACCTCTGGTCCCTGACGCTGGACGAGAGACGCATGGATCCTGACCTGCGGAAGTATCTCGTGAATGTCAGCAATGACCGTATCGATCCCCGGACCTATGCAACCATATACGGCGACACGTACTGCTCCAGAAGACTCATCCCCCTGAGCTGGTTCGCATGAAACGCCTCACCTATCTTGCCTGCACCCTCGTCGTGGCCTGCATGGTCGCCGCGATGGTCGGGTGGTCGATGGCGGCCGGGAACTTCCTCGTCCCCGTCCTCGCCATCCCGCTCGGGATCATCGTCGTCCTCGCCTGCCGGGCACAGGTCGGCACCGTCATGGCAGACGAGCGGGAGATGAGGATCCGGAGCAAAGCGGCGCTCCGGACGCTCGAGGTCGTCGTCATCGGGGGGGCGATCGCCGCGATCATCCTGTACTCCTTCCTCGTGAGCATCCCGCTCGCCCCGATCATCACCGGAAAACTCTTCCTCAATGATGACGGGACCCAGTCCATGACGATCTCCGAGTACCGCCCGGGGAGCGTGCCGGGCCCGCAGACCCTGGTCCGGTCGACGACCATCCCGGACCTCAACGCCATGAACGAGAGCCAGGCGCTGACCTACTGCACCTATGTCCGCGAGGGCTTCTCCGGGAATGAGAGCCGGGGCCTCGCCGGAATGACCATCGGGGGTATCCTCGCCGTCCTGCTGGTCACGTTCGGAGCATTTTATCTCTATTACGATAAGAAATACTGATTCAAAAGGCATGCAATGAAGAACAGGATCCGCGTGCTCCGTGCCGAGCGCGAAATGACCCAGGAGCAACTCGCAGAACTTGCCGGAGTGACACGGAACACTATCATCTCGATGGAAAAGAACAAGTATTGCCCCTCCCTGAAGCTCGCTTATCGCATCGCCCACATATTCGGCGTCGGGATCGATGACATCTTTACCTATGAAGAAGAGATAGACGGTCCTTCTGGCGATGATGAGTGATCCTAAAAACGTCCCCGAATTTTTTCATCTCGATGACCCGGATAATTTTTCCGCCCGGCCGGGAAAGCTCCTGAGAACCACGATCCGGTACCTGTTCATAGTCCGGGCAGGAGGTGTAACTCCCCGCCGCATCCAGACCTGATGCCTTATGTTGCCTGACATCGACTGGCATACCATGAAGCATGCCAGGTCCGGAATTCCCCGTGCGGGATCCGGGCAGATCCCGTAAAAACATGACATCTGCTCCCTTCAGGTCTTTTTATTTCACTCCGGTCTCACCCTCTGACGGGTGCAATGCGAGTGCACCGGCAGCCCGTCGTGGTCATGCTCCGCAATATCGTGATAATCGGGCCCTGAGGCAGTGGACGGGTCGACATGAATGGTGGCATCGGAAAGATACCGGAGGTGGTGAAGGAGTTCGTGCCGGAACTCCTTCGCAATCGCATGGCCTTTTTCCACGGAAAGGGATGAACCGACCGTGATATTGACCTCCGCATGGAGGCGGTGGCCCAGCCACCGCACCTTGACATCGGTAATCTCCATCACCCCTTCCACATACTCGGCAGTATGGCGGATCTCGTCGGTGATCGCCGGGTCAACGCCGTCAAGCAGCCGGGTGAAGATCGTCTTTCCCGACTCCCAGACGATCCAGAATATGATAACCGTGATGATGAGACCGATGACCGGGTCGGCAATCGGGAACCCGAGATACACCCCGGCCGCATCGATCAGGACCGCGAGGCTCGCGAGCCCGTCGGTCCGTGCGTGCTGGCCATCCGCGACAAGCGCGGCGCTGCCGATCTCGTTTCCTACCCGGATGCGGAGCCGGGCCACGGCTTCATTCCCGATAAACCCGACAAGTGCTGCCGCTGCTACTGCCCAGAGGAACGTCACCGGTTGCGGGTGGAGGAGCCGGTCGATGGAGACGTACCCGGCCACGACAGCCGACACCAGAATCATCAATACCACGAACACGCCCGCAAGGTCCTCGACCCGCCCATACCCGTAGGTGAACCGTCTCGTCGGCTTCCAGCGGGCCAGCAGAAACGCGAACAGGAGCGGGATTGCGGTGAGCGCGTCGCCGAAATTATGGATGGTATCAGCGAGCAGTGCGATACTTCCGGAATAATAGACGATGATTATCTGGAAGATTGCGGTTATGAACAGGCCGGCAAACGACCACTTAACCGCCCATATGCCCCGTTCGGTTGTGAGAATTGAAGGATCAACAATCCCGTGCGTATGGGTATGGCCGTGGTGATGGTCATCACGGCCTTCCTCGTGATCATGGTCATGGAAATGGCCATGATCATGGTCATTATCCTCCTGGTGTTCATGGTTTTCAGCCTGAAGGGTCATTCGGTTTGACCAGCTCATGCATATTGCCCGTAGCGGAAGACTGATTCTCAGCGTTCTGGGGGAGCACGGCAATCGTATTGCCGCTCTCCCGGCAGTATGTCTCGACCCTCCGGAACACGTGCGGCACCATCGACCCCGGGGTCAGGAGGAGCGAGGATTCCCCGACGAGTGCCCGCAGGATACCTTTGTCTATCACGCCGTAGGTGAAATCGAGCGGTATCGATTCACGCTCGGCGAGATTCTTTGCCCGGGTCCCCATGGCCCCGCACCTGCATGACGGGTGATCTGCCATCCACGCCCGGATCTCATCGGCACCGTTCTTATCCACGTCGCAGACCGTGATGGTCCCGAGCGCCCTGCCCGCATGGGGCTTGCTGAAGCTCTGTTCGAGCGAGCTGACCAGCTGGAGGACCGACTTTGGCGACTGCGTCTTCTCCATCATCTGCCGCGAGACGAGCTCCGTGTAGACTTCCAGCACCGCAGGCATCCGGAGATTGGCCGCTGCAATGAGTGGCATGCTGGTGAAGACCTCCTCAGGTGAGCCTGCATGGATCACGGTCCCTTTGTTCATGAGGATGATGTGGTCTGCCCAGAGGTACGCGAGCTCCACGTCATGGGTCGAGATGATGATCGTCGTCCCCTGCGCATTGAGTTCATCGAGCAGCTCCATGAGGTCCGCGGCCCCGGCCGGGTCGAGCGAGCTGGTGGGTTCATCGAAGATGAGGACCTCCGGCTCCATCGCAAGGGTACCGGCGATTGCTGCCCGCTTCTTCTCGCCGCCGCTCAGCTGGTGGGGAGGCCGCCTCTCGTACCCGGAAAGACCTACCGCTGCAAGTGATTGCGTGACCCTGGTCTTGATCTCGTCCGGTGTCATGCCGAGATTGAGGGGACCAAACGCCACATCCTGGTATACGGTCGGTGCGAAGAGCTGGGTGTCCGAGTTCTGGAATACCAGCCCGACCTTTTTTCGTATCTCGCGCAGCGAGCGGCTGTTGTACTGGAGGGGTTCTCCATTGAATAAAACCCGGCCCTTCGAGGGTTCAAGCACCCCATTACACATCAGGAGCAGGGTCGTTTTTCCGGCGCCGTTGGGGCCGACAAGTGCAACCTTGGCTCCTTTTTTTATCGCGAAGGTTACCCCGGAAAGCGATTCACGGCAGTTCGGGTAGGCGTAATGAATATTGTCAAATTCGAGCAGGGTTGTCATAGTTCACCTGAAAGGCACAATTGTGCTAGTCATGATCGCCACCGTGATGCAGAGACCCAGATAGACTGAGATGGCCGCGATTGCAACCCTTTTCGGGGGATTCTGTTGGCCCGGCAGTTCCAGTTTGCCATCATAGCACCGGCAGTCCATGGCCATGATCAGGTCTTCTGCCTCCTTCCATGCCCGTATGAAGAGCATGGCGCCGAGCATCGCCATGGAGTTCAGCGATCGCTTGAATGAGGTGTAGCCGTGCCGGATGGTCTGGGCATCGTGGATCGCGATGGCCTGGCCGATAAAGACGAAGATAAAATGATAGATCAGCATGGAAAGGTCCACGATAACGGGAGGGACACGCAGCGTGTGCATGACAGAAAAGATCTCAATCATAGGGGTTGTCAGGGCAATAAAGAAGAGCCCGCACATCCCGCCAAAGGTCCTGACAAGCACAAGGAATGCAAGGTTGGCAGAGCCGGTCGTGGCTGTCAGCTGGACGTTTGCGATGGAAAATATCAGGAGTGGCTGGCCACCACCGCTTAAAAACAATATCACGATCACTGAGAAAAACGCAAAAAGTAACGGGATATGCAGGAGTTCCACATAAACCCGTGCCGGTATTTTTGCAAATACAAGGGTGATCGCAGAGAGAGAGAAGAGGATTAACAGAGGGGCAAGCGGGCCCGGGGAGGCAACACAGATCAGTATTGCCCCCATGCCGAGGGCGAGTTTGAGATAGCAGTTCACGTCCCTCAAGGCATTTGCCTGGGCATAGTAATCCAGGTTCTCCTCCATGATCTTCATAGGAAATCCATATCCTCAGACGTCTCGAACGTCAGTAAATTAAAGACAGAGGTTATGAAGATTTTGGACATTCCCGTCTGCCCCGGTAGTACCCGAAGAAGTATCCGATCACGAGCGCTCCCAGTCCGGACTGGATGCTGAAGAGCAGGGACTCGACTTCAGTACTGGGAGGGGTCCAGAGGGGGGATATCCAAGGGGTATATCCTGTGGCCTCGATTGCAGCGCTGCCCATGTCATCCGATCCCTGCCAGGTCTCCTGCCCGGGTCTGGCTGTTGCCTGGATATGGGCATTCTGGATCAGGAAGACCGCTGCAAAGACCACGACCACGACCGCAAAGATGATCTCAAGTTTGTACTTCATGAGGATCTTGAAGTTCATGAGAAACCCTCCATGATCTTTGTGACCTGCTCCGGTGTGAGTACCTTGAGTTTGACGAGGATATCTGACCGGCTCTGGACAATATACTTAAACACGAGCGCGATAAGCACGCCCTCAAGGATCGCAAGGGGGACCTGCGTAACGGCATAGATTGCAAAGAAGGTCTCAAAGGAGATCAGGAACCCCCCGTGCGTTGCCGGGAATGCAGCCGCGAGCTCGATTGCCGTGATGACGTAGGTGAAGAGGTCTGCGACCGCCGTCACGAGGAACACGTTGATAAATATATTCAGGTTTACCGCTCTTCCCAACCGATAGACCGCATACCCGAGGAGCGGTCCTGCAATTCCCATCGAGAAGACATTAGCGCCGAGCGTGGTGATCCCCCCGTGGGCCATGAACAGCGCCTGGAATATGAGCACGATCAGGCTGAGAACGGCCGTAATGAGAGGGCCAAACAGCACGACCGAAAGGCCGGTCCCCGTGGGATGCGAGCAGCTTCCCACAACGGGAGACGGCATCTTCAATGAGGAGAGAAGGAAGATGAAGGCACCTGACACGGCAAGGAGTGAGAGTGTTTCACGATGCTCCTTGACCTGACGATTCAGGAGATAGATCCCGTAGATGATGAACGGTGCTGCAACCAGATACCAGAAGACACACCACTGCCAGGGTAAAAATCCTTCCATTATGTGCATAGTAATACAGGATCAAATTTACTTGCTTTAACTAAATAAAAGTTGCTCAGTGCATGCACGAGCCTATTTAAAGACCCGTTCAGGGCGGAGGTACAAACCGTAGTAATGACGCGTCCCGCGCCTCCTGCCGGATCCTCCCACTATATTTCATTGCATGCCAATCTGAGTACCATGAAGCAGACCGGGCCCGGCACAGGAAGTACCCCAGCAGATCCCAGCACAAAAAACTTCTTCTCCACCCACTCCTCCCGGGCCGACAATTTCACGGAATCCGTGATCCGGGAGATGACCCGGCTCGCGCTGAAGCATGACGCGATCAACCTTGCCCAGGGTTTTCCCGATTTCCCCTGCCCACCGGAACTCAAGGCGGCGGCGTGCAATGCGGTGAAGGACGACATCAACCAGTACGCAATCACGTGGGGGGCAAAGGATCTCCGCGATGCGCTGGCACAAAGAATTGAGAAATTCAACGGCATGCACTTCGATCCTGAGACCGAGGTTACGGTCACCTGCGGGTCGACTGAGGCGATGATGGCCTCGATGCTCAGTATCATCCAGCCCGGCGACGAGGTGATCGTGCCGGAACCCTTCTATGAGAACTATGGCCCGGATGCGCAGATCTCCGGTGCCGTCCCGAGGTTTGTCACGCTGGAAGACGATTTTTCCATCGACGAGGAGGCATGGAAGGCGGCGTTCTCAAAAAAGACCCGGGCAGTCATCCTCAACACCCCCAACAACCCGACAGGGAAGGTCTTTACAAAAAAAGAGCTCTCGTTCCTCGCGGACCTCTGCATAGATCACGACGCGGTCGCAATTACCGACGAGATCTACGAGCATATCGTGTATGACGGGCACCGGCACACCTCCCTCGGCTCGCTGGAAGGCATGCAGGACCGCACGATCACCATCGGCAGTTTCTCGAAGACCTACAGCGTGACCGGCTGGCGGGTCGGCTATGCCCTTGCGGATGATGGGCTGACCGGGCGGATCCGGAAGATCCACGATTTCCTGACCGTCGGCGCCCCGGCCCCGCTCCAGCGTGCCTGTGTCGCCGCCCTGCTGCTGCCGGAATCCTATTACCGCAGGCTGGCGGAGGAGTACGATCGCAGGAGGCGGATCCTCTTTGAAGGACTCCGGAACGCCGGGTTCTCCTGCCAGCTGCCGGAAGGCGCATACTACATCTTCACGGATATCGCCGGCTTCGGCATGACCGATACGGAATTTGCCCGCTTCCTCATCGGGAAGATTGGCGTGGCCGCAGTCCCGGGCAGCTCGTTCTACCACGAGGGAGGGGAGACGAAACTCCGGTTCACGTTCTCGAAGAAGGAGGGGACCCTCGAGGAGGCCTGCCGGCGGCTGGAAAAACTGGAAGAACATGGTCTGTTGAAAAATACATGAAAAGATTGACTTCACTCTGAAACTCTGAAAATCATCTATTTAGGAGGGCTCACCGCCTCAGGGCCTCTCCGAGGCACGGCGGGGCAAGGAGGTTGAACCGCCGCGGGGACGAGTTGGGGGCAGCCGAAGGTTGTGAAGAAGATATCAGTCTTCGACTGCGGCAGGGTTCATCGCTATGATAATTAGAGGGCGCATCTCCTGTGATATCTGAATACGCGGCAGTCTCCCCCCCGGAACTTCAGAACACTCTTCCAACGAGTTTCACCGAGCCGAAGAAAACATGCCGGTCGCTTAACCGGAGATCCCTGCACCGTAATGGTGCGGGCCGGGGTGGACGGCCTCAACAAGCGACCGTTCGAAGATCTCGCGTTCGCCAATGGCCCGGGAGATATACCCAAGCGACTGCAGGGTCCGGACAAACTTCATCGTGGATGCGATGTATTCCGGGGGGAGGGCCGCGCAGTACTTCGGCGAGATACGGTAGGTCTCCAGCACGAACTCCGGATCCACCATACCGGTAGTTTCTGCAACGATACGGGCGGCAGCGGGCGGGTCATGGCGGATCATCTCGCACGCGGCCTCGTGGGCAGACAGGAACCGCGAGAGCAGGTCCCGGTTCTCCAGCATCTGCCGCATCACCACGATGCCATAGCTCGGGTTGAACGGCCAGAGCCGGTCCGGGGGCACGACAAGGTGAGCGCTGCCGTACCTTCGGGCGGTCACCGCGAGGGCCGGGGTCCCGGCAGCGGCAGCGATCTCCCCCTGCTGGATTGCGTCGGAGAGAAAATCGGCCCACGGGTAGTTCTTCACGGCAATATCGTGGATCCCGTGCTCCCGGAGCAGCTCATTCATGATGACATCGTGGATGGAACCTTTCGGTGGAGTGCCAATCGCTTTCCCGGAGAACTGGGAGAGAAAATCCGGCATGCCCGGGCACTCACCAAGCGTGCGTATGCCGGCGCCGGCTATCATGACCGTCCCTTCCATGTGTCCTCCCGCGATGCATGCAAGGGGCAGTCCGCGGTCAATCCCGATGATCACCGGAGGGAGACCGATATACCCGAGATCGAGGGTGCCGGTCTGCATAGCGTTGATGATATCCGGCCCTGACGCAAAGAGTGTCCACGTTGCCTTCAGTCCCTGGCGGTCCAGCAGGTCCGTTCCCCGGAGCAGGAACGCGGTATGGTACATTGTGGAGAGGTGGCCAATTCTGATCTCTGCGGGTTCCTGTGGCATGGTTCACCCTATCTTTTTCGCGACCGTGGTGATCGCTTCACTGACCACGGAGAGTTCCGGGCGGAGCATGCCTACTGGGATATCGACGATCTTCTCGACAATAGAGGCAAGGATCGGGGCGCAGACGATCCCGGACGCCCCGTCTTTTTCGGCACGGGCCGCGGCGATGATGCACTCCTCAAGGGAATTCGCGGAATATCCCCGGATCCTGAAGCTCTTCCCGTTGACATCCGTCTCGCGGACCTCAAGATTGTCGAGCAGGAAACGGGCGGCGATGATCGCGATGAACCGGTCGTGTCCGGGTTCAAGGACTGAGACAATTTTTTTTATCGTTGAGAGGCGCGGGTCCCGTTCACCGGTCGTGACCTTGTAAAGGGTCGAGGCAGGGATGCCGGTCAGCTCGGCAAGGTCCCTGACGGTCAGGTTCTTCCGCTCCAGCTCCTCGTTCAGTGCCGTGGTGAAATCCGTCTCGAAAATCCTCTTTGAGAGCATATTAACCTTAATGTGATACTTTTCACATGATAATTATTACTATAAGGAGAATTTTTTGCCAAATTGGAAAATTATATCAGTACAGGTACGATCATTCTTAGTATGCGCAGCGAACAGTTTTCCGAACTTACGATTCTTCCCGGCGCCGACCGGTGCGGGGAGAGGGAGGGGTTTGAGCGGATAACCCTCCGCCCGGGGGACACAATCTCCATCGTAGGGTCAACCGGTTCGGGAAAATCGGCATTCATCAATGATATCGAAGTGCTTGCCCAGAAAGATACCGTTACGGGCCGTTCTATCCTGATAAACGGTGCACCCCCGGCCGATGATATGGTCCGCGATCCCGCAAAAAAACCCATCGCCCTCATCACCCAGAATACCCGAGTGATTGCTGACCTGACGGTGGAACGTTTCCTCACACTTCACATACGGGCGCGGGACTCTGACGCCCAGGAGCTCATCGACCGCACGGTTGCGCTTGCCAATGAATTTACCGGGGAGAAGATTGACAAGGCCATGCGGATGACATCCATCTCCGGCGGCCAGACCCGCTCACTCCTCATCGCCGACGCCATCATGATCGGCCAGACCCCCATCCTCCTCCTCGATGAAGTGGAGAACGCCGGCATCTTCAAGGAGAAAGTCATCCGCTGCCTGAAACACTATAAAAAGGCGGTCATTTTTGTCACCCACGATCCCCTACTCTCCCTGATCACCGACCGGAGGATCGTCATGAAACGCGGGGCGGTTGTGAGCGTTCTTGAACCGAAGGACGCTGAAAGGGAGATGATCACCCATATCTCCGGCATCGATGCATTCCTCGTGGATCTCCGCGAAAAGATACGGGCCGGGGAACTGATCAGCGATGATATCCCTGCAGGGGACATGCCGGTCATCTCCGCATGAAACTTGTCATCGTTGCAGGCCCGCCGAGTGCGGGGAAGACCGCGGTGATCCGGCAGATCGTCCGGGAATTTTTAAAAACCCGGAACCCGGTATTCCTGAAGATCGATGTGGTCCGGGCATTCGAGGATGACGAGCTCAGGGAAGAGTTCGGTATCCCGGCCCGGAAAGTCTACTCCGGCGATCTCTGTCCCGACCATATGGGCATCATGATCATGCGGGACGCGATCGCGTGGGCAGAGGGCCTCAAAGCCGGTATCCTCATCATTGAGAGTGCCGGGCTCTGCCTCCGCTGCACCCCCTACACCACCCAAGCATACGGCATTGCGGTGCTCTCGGCGGTCTCCGGCAGCAATTCCCCCCTCAAGATGGCCCCCATGATCGCCCTTGCCGATGTGGCCGTGGTGACCAAGACGGACCTCGTCTCCCAGGCGGAGAAGGAGGTCTTCCGGGAGTGCGTCAGGATGGTCACCCCCGGCATCGATATCATCGAGACCAACGCCATCCAGGGAACAGGCATGCGTTACCTGATGCGGGCAATCGCGGCATATCCGGATATCGCAGATGCAGCCACCATCACCCTGAGAGGGACCCCGCCCCTCGGGGTCTGCACGATCTGCATCGGGAAGAAAGAGATCGGGTGGCAGCACCATTTCGGCGTGATCCGCCCGCTGGAAGAGGCTGACAACATCTACCGGGGCGACTGACCATGGGGTGGGTTCCACCGGGCAGGGACTGCGGGGCCTGCGGCCTGCCGAGCTGTGACGAGTTTGTAAAAGCGGTCAGGGAGAAGAAAAAAACAGACGGGGACTGCACGTTTTACACGGTCGGCCAGTATGCCCGTCTGGAAAAGACGACTTATACCGGGATTGATGTGACCGGTGCCCAATATGACTTCGTCCTCCGGGCTTTTCCCGGTGAGCCTTCAGCGCGCAAATTTATCGTCCCGTTCCGGGCGGATCTCGTGGAGAGATGGGACATCCAGAAGGGCGATCTCGTCACCGGCCGTCCTGCCGGGCCCGGGTGCCCGGTCTATCACGCGCTCAGGGTACTCTCCGCCAACCCGGTCACGGGAGTCCTTGAATGCCACACGGTCGGCCCGCTGGAAGCGCGGAGGAAGAATGCTCACGACGTGCAGGCCTACCATGTCCACGCGTTCGAGGGGATTGCCGAGACGATCATCCGTCCGCCCACCCTTGGCCTCCGCCAGCGGTTCCTTCCCGGCAACTGCATGATGGACCTCTCCCACACTGCCGTGGTTAACATGGTGCTAAAAAAGAAGGAGGGCATCCATGTACGCCTTGAAGACATCAGGATCCTGTGAGCACATTCCATGATACCCAAGTACCGGGTCCGTTGCATCGGCGGGGGCGAGATCGTGAATGATATCTCCCTCCTCTCCTGCTCTCACCGGCATGACTCGCTGCTCCGGACCGAGTACAGCACCCGGAAACTCCGGCTCGTCCCCCACAAGGGAATGTACCGATACCTGGCGTGGCTGCCGGTGAACGCCCCGCTCCTCCCATCCGGCGGACCAGTCACGTTCACCTGCGATGAACTCTCCCGCGAGCTCGAGCTTTCCCGGCTCTCTATCTCCTTTTCCGGCTATTTCCCCGAGCGTGGGGCGGACCTCACTACCGGTTCCTTCAAGGAACTGGAGGCATCGCCCACCATGCAGCGGCTGCAGGAACTGGGCGGGAAGATCCCGGTGATAGCCTCTGCCGGCAATACCGGCAGGGCTTTTGCGGAACTCTCGGCACGGTGTAAAAGACCGGTCGTTATCGTGATCCCGGAAAAAGCCGTTCCCCGGCTCTGGACCACGGAGCCGGCGCAGGATATCTTCCTTGTCGCCGTGAAGGGAGACTATTCGGACGCGATCGCGGTCAGCACCACCCTCGCCGCAGTCCCCGGGTGCGTACCGGAAGGCGGGGCGAAGAACGTGGCCCGGCGGGACGGAATGGGGACGGTGATGCTCGATGCCGCAGTGACGACCGGCAGAATTCCCGGTCACTACTTCCAGGCGGTGGGGAGCGGTACCGGGGCGATCTCCGCGTGGGAAGCCGCGATCCGGCTCATCCGCGACGGCTCCTACGGGCAGAAGCTGCCCCGCCTCCACCTGGCCCAGAACGAGCCCTTTACGCCGATGGTTTCTGCCTGGGCGGCCAAGCGGCGCGAGATCGTTCCCGCGGAGGACATGCCCGAAGCGACGGAGAGCATCGGGAAAGTCATGGCCGACGTGCTGACGAACCGGAACCCGCCGTACGGCATCAGGGGCGGGCTCTTCGATGCGCTGGCTGAAACCGACGGGTTGATGTACAGCATACCAAATACCGCGGGTGCTGACGCGATGAACCTGATCCGTGAAACCGTGGGTATCGATCCCGATCCCGCGGCTGCCATTGCTACCGCAGCGCTCGTCCGGGCAGGAGAAAAAGATATCATCGGACGGGATGACCATATTCTCCTGAACCTCACGGGCGGGGGATACGAGCGTATCCGGGAAGATTTTACGCTCCACCTTGTCAGCCCTTCTGCCACGATCGCACCGGGCGAATCACTGGACAGATCCGTGGCCGGGCTCAGGGAGTGGATCTCACGCTATGGATGAAGACCAGGTCATTGCCGAATTGAAAAGCCAGAAGATCGATCTTGTCTCTGCGATACCCTGCGACAAGGCGCGGGGACTGTTCTTCCGGCTCCCGGAAGAATTCCGGCACATCGGCCTCACCCGGGAAGAAGACGGCGTTGGGATCTCCGCAGGGGGATTCCTCGCGGGAGCCCGCCCCTTGGTCGCACTCCAGAGTTCCGGCCTCGGGAACATGCTGAATGCGATCCTTTCCCTCACGACCACGTTTGGCCTCCCGCTCCCGATCCTCGCCAGCTGGCGGGGCGGGGAGGGCGAGACCATCCCGGCACAGGTCCCGTTCAACCGCCCCCTCCCCCGCATCCTGTCGGCCGCAGGGATCCCCTTCACCATCCTCTCGGGCCCGGACGATCCTGGGGAGATTGGATATGCCATATCCTCTGCTTATGAGAACCGGACGCCCCACGTGATCCTTGTGCCGCCCGGGTGCATCGGGGAGAGCACCTGTACTGAAGGTTGCGCAGTCCCCCGGGGGCCCCGCCGGCCATCGAAGGTCTGCTATGAAAGGAACTGGCGGGCACCGCTGATGACCCGGTTCGATGCCATCCGGACGATCGCTTCACGCGTGGAGGAAGAGGTGCTGGTCTCCAATATCGGCGTACCCTCAAAAGAGTTGTACGCCGCACGGGACCGCCCCGGAAATTTTTACATGCTGGGGAGTTACACCCAGGCTTCGGCAATCGGGCTTGGCATTGCCACGGTACGACCGGAAAAACAGGTTATCGTGCTGGATGGCGACGGTAGCCTGCTTGGTTCCTCCATCCTGCCGGTGATCGGTGCAGCAGCACCGGAGAATCTCACGATCGTCGGCCTTGACAACGGGGTCTTCGGCAGCACCGGTAACCAGCCGCGCCCGGGGTGCGACACGGCTGACCTCGCCCTCATGGCAACAGCCGCAGGTTTCAACCAGAGCATGACCGTCCACGAACCCCGGGAACTGGAAGCGGCCATCGGGTCTTCTACCCGGAACGGGCCTTCCTTCATCCATGCCCGGATACAACCGGGGAACCGCGATGTGCCGAATATCCCGCTCAGCCCGCAACAGATCCGGGACCGGTTCATGACGGCACTTGAAACAGTCCCCGGCCATGTGAAGAAGTGATCGCATCCGGGAAGGGAAAACTTCGGCGATATCAGCATCCGTTCCCCGAAAAAATCCGCGCGGTCACCGGTTTTTATATATATAATAGTCGGAAGTACTTTTCCACCTTAAGAGATTTTTTCGTCATATTTTTCCATTTCACTAAATCTTCTCCTCCATCATGATTTTCAATGGACATAAATACTCAAAACCAGCACGCTGGTAATGTGTACGTGCTCTCCGTACTCAAGGGTACGGGACACATCTCCAGCAAGGCGGTCACGTTATGACCACGACCAACCTCCTGTCGACCATCAAAAAGCAGATCAAACCGGCAATCGTCATTTTTTTGCTCCTCACGCTTGTCACGGGGATCATCTATCCCCTGTTTGTCACCGGCATCGCACAAGTTATCTTTCCTGTACAGGCAAACGGGAACCTGATCGAGCATAACGGCAGGATCGTAGGTTCGGCCCTAGTAGGCCAGCCTTTTGATTCACCGGAATACTTCTGGGGCCGCCCCTCGGCAACATCGCCATTCCCTTACAATGCCGGGGCATCGTCGGGCTCGAACCTCGGGCCGAATAATCCTGCACTCATCGCCACCGTGAAAGCCCGTGTCGACGCCCTTCACGCGGCTGACCCCGGGAATACCCAGGAGATTCCCGTGGACCTGGTCACGGCATCGGCAAGCGGCCTCGACCCGGATATATCGATCGCTGCCGCCGAGTACCAGGTCCCCCGCATTGCCCGGGAACGGAACCTGAGCCAAGAGGAAGTCCATGCACTGGTCGCACAGCAGATCGAACCCCGCCAGTTCGGGATATTCGGGGAGCCGCGGGTCAACGTCCTCTCCCTGAACCTTGCGCTCGACGACCTCAGTGCGGGGCGCATCACCGTCTCGTCGCAGCCCCTGTCATGGTCGACCCAGCTCCAGATCTATTTCCAGACCCCCATGTTCGGGATGCGGATGTCAGACTGGATCCAGCTGGTCCTCTTCATAATCATCATCGCTTTCTGCGTCGTTCCCCTCGGGGCGTGGATGGCGAAAGTATTTACCGGCAGGCCCAACTTCCTGACACCGCTGAACGACTTTGTCGAACAGAAATTCCTTGCGCTGGGGGGAGTGAACGGGACCGAGGAGATGGACTGGAAAGAGTTTGCCATCGCCCTCCTGGTCTTTACCGTACCCTGCATCCTCGTGGTATTCCTCCTCCAGCTCTTCCAGCAGTACCTCCCGCTCAACCCCGCCGGGCTCGGGCCGGTGCCATGGGACCTCTCCCTGAACACCGCCGTCAGTTTTGCCACCAACACCAACTGGCAGGCCTATGTGCCGGAGGTAACGGTCAGTTACCTCACCCAGATGGCCGGGCTCGCCGTCCAGAACTTCATGTCTGCGGCAAAGGGGATTGCCGTGCTGATAGCACTCATCTTTGCATTCTCCCGGCGGTCGGGCACCACCATCGGCAACTTCTGGGTGCTCCTCATCCGGAGCGTCATGATCCTGCTGCCAATCTGCCTCGCGATCTCACTCGTGCTGGTCTGGCAGGGCGTACCCCAGACCTTCAGCGGCCCGGTCACGGTTCCGCTCCTCGACCCGGTGAAGGACAGCAACGGGGTTCTTCTCACCACGCAGACAATCCCGCTTGGGCCGGTGGCATCCCAGATCGCGATCAAGCAGCTGGGCACGAACGGGGGAGGATTCTACAACGCCAACTCTGCCCACCCGCTTGAGAATCCCACGCCGTTCTCCAACTTCCTTGAGACCCTGGCTATCCTCTTCATCCCCACGGCACTCTGTTACACCTTCGGGAAGATGATCGGCTCGGGGCGCAAAGGGGTTGCCCTGCTGATGGCCATGACCATCATCTTCCTGCCGCTTGCCGGTATCGCGATCTATTCGGAGCTGGGCGGGAACCCGGCATTCACCCCGCTGGGCATCGACCAGGACCCGGGGCATGCGCAGCCGGGAGGGAACATGGAGGGCAAGGAAGTCCGGTTCGGGATCGTCCCGTCGGCATTCTTCTCCGTGGTGACAACGGTCACTTCCTGCGGGGCGGTCGACTCAATGCACGACTCCTATATGCCGCTCGCTGGGCTGGTCCAGCTCTTCGATATCCAGCTCGGGGAGGTGGTCTTCGGCGGCGTAGGTTCGGGACTTTACGGCATGCTCGTCTTTGCCATCATCGCCATGTTCATTGCCGGCCTGATGGTAGGCCGGACCCCGGAACTCTATGGCAAGAAGATCGAACAGAACGAGATGAAGCTCTCCACCATCATCATCCTGGTCCCGATCTTCCTGATCCTCTCCCTCACCGCTGTTGCCGTAATGACCTCTGCAGGCCAGGCAGGGGCTTTCAACCCGGGACCGCACGGGTTCTCCGAGATCCTGTACGCCTTCTCCTCCACATCCCAGAACAACGGCAGCGCCTTTGCCGGGATCAATGCTGACAGCCTCTTCTATAACCTCGCAGGAGCATTCGCCATGTTCGTGGGACGGTACCTCGTGATCATCCTGACCCTTGCCCTCGCCGGTGCGCTCGTCACCAAGAAGATCGTCCCGGTGAGCGAAGGCACCCTGCGGGATCACCGCCCGCTTTTCATCGTCTGGCTGGTCTTTGTCATCCTCATCATCGGGGGCCTCAGTTTCCTGCCCGCCCTTTCGCTCGGGCCCGTTGCAGAATTCATGAATATGGCCGCAGGAGGGATGATCCATGTCTGATCACGGAAAGACACGAAATGTCTATGATACCCCGGGTCTCTACCGGAGGGCAGTCATCGATGCTTTCATCAAACTGGACCCCCGCACTCTGATCCGGAACCCGGTGATGTTCACCGTGGAAGTCGGCAGCGTGATCACAACCCTGCTCTGGCTCCAGGCACTTACCGGAGCGGGGGAAGCCCCCGCCGGTTTCATTGGGGCGGTCTCGGCATGGCTCTGGTTCACCGTGCTGTTTGCGAACTTTGCCGAAGCCCTTGCGGAAGGCAGGGGAAAGGCACAGGCAGACTCCCTGCGCAAGATGCGGCAGGACACCGCGGCAAAGAAACTGCATCCCGGCCATGTGATCACCAAGGGGAGGGAGCCGTCATCCCTCGATTATATCGAAGTCTCATCCTCCACGCTGCGCAAGTCCGATCTCTTCTATGTCCGGGCCGGGGACACGATCCCGGTCGACGGGGAGATCATCGAGGGGATCGCATCCGTCAACGAGAGCGCCATCACCGGGGAGAGCGCACCGGTCATCCGGGAATCCGGCGGTGACCGTAGTGCCGTTACGGGAGGGACCGCGATCCTGTCCGACTGGCTCGTGGTCAGGGTCAGCGCAAACCCCGGCGAGGGGTTCCTCGATCATATGATAAGCCTCATCGAGGGGGCAAAAAGGCAGAAGACCCCCAACGAGATCGCCCTCAACATCCTCCTCCTCGGCCTGACTGCAGTCTTTATCCTCGTCTCAGCCAGCCTCTATGCCTTCTCGAATTATAGTGTTGCGGCTGCCGGCGCGGGCACGACCGTGACGATCACGGTCCTTGTTGCCCTTTTCGTCTGCCTCGCACCGACAACCATCGGAGGGTTGCTCAGCGCGATCGGCATAGCGGGCATGGACCGGCTGATCCAGCGCAACGTGATCACGACTTCAGGCCGGGCCATAGAAGCCGCAGGGGATGTCGATGTCCTCCTGCTGGACAAGACCGGGACGATCACGCTCGGCAACCGCCAGGCTGTGGAACTGATCCCGGTCGATGGTGCCGACATCATGGACCTGGCCGAGACCACGCAGCTTGCCTCCCTTGCCGATGAGACACCTGAAGGACGGAGCATTGTTGTGCTTGTCAAGGAAAAATACAATCTCCGGGGGCGGTCGGTCGCTTCCACCGATACCGGTGCTGATACCCTGTTCATCCCGTTCACGAGCCAGACACGGATGAGCGGGGTTGATCAGGGAGAACTCCGCATCCGCAAGGGTGCGGCAGACGTCGTGTTCCGGTACATCGAATCGCAGGGCCATACCGTTTCCGACAATCTCCGCCAGGAAGTGGACACGATCTCCCGGGCCGGGGGGACGCCCCTCGTCGTGACCCGGAACGGGCAGGCACTGGGCGTGGTCCACCTCAAGGACATCGTCAAGGGGGGCATCAAGGAGCGGTTTGCCCAGCTCCGGAAGATGGGGATCAAGACCGTTATGATCACCGGGGACAACCGTCTCACCGCGGCGACCATCGCGGCAGAAGCCGGGGTAGACGATTTCCTCGCAGAAGCTACGCCGGAGAGCAAGCTCAAACTCATACGGGAGTACCAGACCGGCGGGAGGATGGTGGCGATGACGGGGGACGGCACAAACGACGCCCCCGCCCTTGCCCAGGCGGATGTCGCGGTCGCGATGAATACCGGCACCCAGCCGGCCCGTGAAGCGGCAAATATGGTGGACCTGGACTCCAATCCCACGAAACTGATCGAGATCGTGGAGATCGGCAAGCAGCTCCTGATGACCCGGGGGTCACTGACCACGTTCTCCATCGCCAACGATGTGGCGAAATATTTCGCCATCATCCCCGTCGCATTCGCCTCTACCTACCCTGCCCTTGCCTCCCTCAACGTCCTCGGGCTGCACAACGGTATCCTCTCGGCGGTAATCTTCAACGCTATCATCATCGTCCTCCTCATCCCGCTCGCGCTCCGGGGCGTAAAATACCGGGCCATGTCAGCAGAAGAGGCCCTGCGCAACAACATCCTCATCTATGGCGTCGGAGGGCTTATTGCCCCGTTCATTGGAATAAAGATCATCGATATGCTGCTGATAGTGATGGGAGTACATTGATATGCTGCTGATGCTGCCCGGAGTGTGACGCGCCCCCATGGCCGTCCCTCTGGAATGCCGCCCTGATCCGGATACCCTCCTCGCCCGTGTCCAGGGTGAGGAGCGGCAGAAGCACCGGGGCAGCCTCAAGATCTTCCTGGGATACATCGCGGGTGTCGGCAAGACCTACGAGATGCTGAAAGCAGCGCACCTCCGGAAAAACGAGGGGGTTGATGTAAAGATCGGCTATGTCGAAACCCATGGCAGGCCGGAGACTGAGGCACTGGTGGAAGGACTCCAGGTGGTTCCCCGGAAAGAGGTGGAATACCGGGGCGTGAGGATCCCGGAGATGGACCTCGATGCAATACTCCAGTGCCGTCCGGGGCTCGTGCTCGTGGACGAGCTCGCCCATACCAACGCCCCCGGATCACGTCACCCCAAGCGTTACCAGGACGTCGAGGAACTGCTCGATGCAGGGATCGACGTCTATACCACCCTGAATATCCAGCATGTCGAGAGCCTCAACGACGTAGTCGCACAGATCAGCGGCATCATCGTCCGGGAGACCGTCCCCGACCGGGTGATCGATGAGGCTGCCGAGATCGAGGTCGTTGACCTCGCCCCGCCGGAACTGCTCCAGCGGCTCAGGGAAGGAAAAGTGTATGTCCCTGACATGGCACAGCGGGCGATCGAACAGTTCTTCAACGAGGGGAACCTCTACGCGCTCCGGGAACTGGCCCTCCGGCGCGCCGCGGAACGGGTCGATGACCAGATGCTCGCCTACATGCAGACACGGGCGATACCCGGTCCATGGGCCGCGAGCGAGCACCTGCTGGTCTGCATCGGACCAGGACCGCTCTCGGAGAGGCTTGTCAGAACCGCACGCCGCCAGGCTGACCGCACGAATGCCTCGTGGAGCGCGATCTACATCGAAACACCTTCCCACCACCGCCTGTCCAAGGAAGGAAAGGAACAACTCTGGCGCACCCTCCAGCTCGCGGAGAAACTTGGGGCCACGACTGCCACCGTGTTCGGGCTCAACGTAGCCTCCACGGCCCTTGATTACGCCCGCAGGCACAATGTGACCAGGATCATCATCGGCAAGACCCTGCGGGCGCGGTGGAAGGAGTATCTTTTTGGCTCGGTTGTTGACCAGCTCATCCACAACAGCGGCCCCATCGATGTTTACGTGATCAGCAGCAGCAAGGATGTACAGGAAGAGCCGCTGGAGATGGAGCCGCTTCTCCCGGCAACCCCGCCAAAGGACTATATGGCAAGTTTTGTCCTCGTCGTGGTTGTCACCATCATCGGGTGGCTGATCCACTGGGTCATATCACCGACAAACCTTGCCATGCTCTATCTTCTGGCTGTTGTGGCGGTCGCGTGGCGGAGGGGTCTCCGCCCCGCCATCTTTACCAGTATCATCGGGGTCCTGGCATTTGATTTCTTCTTCACGTCCCCTCACCTGGAATTCAGAATCTCGGACACGGAATACCTGATCACGTTTGCCGGGATGATTATCGTAGGCGCCGTGGTCAGCCTTCTCGTTGCACGGGCCCGTGAACATGCCGATGCTGCCCAAATCCGGGAAAAAGAGACCGGCACCCTCTATGCCCTCTCCCAAGACCTCGCGGTAGCTGTCACGACTGATGCAATCATCAACGCGGTCCGGAAGCATATCACCGAGATCTTCCAGTGGGATTCGGTGTTTCTTCTTCCCCGGGAAAACAGCCTGATCGTACATTCGGCCAGCGAGGGGCTGGTCCTTGATGGAGACGATATTGCCGTTGCGACATGGGCGTACCAGCACGGGGCCATTGCCGGTTATGATACCGATACCCTCCATGGATCCCGGTTGCGGTACATCCCCCTCCAGGGTACTCAGGGGGTCGTCGGCATCATGGGTGTCAGGCCCACCGAAGTGAACGGTGTCATCATTCCTGAACAGTCAAGGATCCTGACCGCCTTTGCCAACCAGACGGCTCTCGCCCTTGAACGGGTGAACCTTACCATCACGAGGAGATAACAAAGCGCTAAAATTTTTTTGGCCGAAGGTTGAACCAAACGTATTTCCGCCACGGGCAAATCCCATTTCCGGAGGTTGGTTATCCCCTTAGTTTCAATAATATTCTTGTATGACGCGAGGGTTCCCCACCTCAGGGCCTCTCCGAGGACAGCCCGCAGGGCTGTGGAGAAGTGCAACTTCGACTTATGAGTGATTCGTCAGAACCGCGAAGTATGAGAATTTCACAAGAATTTCGAACACGGCGGGGCCATACACTTTCCAGCATTCTTATTTGGTCACTGATCCACCGCGGGGTGCCAATCGTCGCATTGGCGAGGATTGGTTCGAGAGGAATGCGTAAGGATTCTTCGACTGCGCCCCGCCGGGGGCGGCGGCGTTCATCCCAAAGGATACCGAGGAACTTTGAATCGAAAAACACATGGGAATTTACGTACTCTTTCCGGAACCATGCGGGCGTTCACCGGGTACCCAGCGGTCCCCGTCCTTGCGGAGCTCTTTTTTCCAGATCGGGACACCTTTCTTTATCTCCTCGATAATGTAACGTGAACCTGCATAAGCCTGGGGGCGGTGGCCGGCACTGACGACGATGATCAGGATGTTCTCTCCGACAGAGAGCCGCCCAATCCGGTGAATGATATCAACGTGGAACAGGGCATGGAGCCTCATGGCATCCTCCGCAATCTTCTCGAGCTGCCGTAGCGCGACCTCCTCGTACGCCTCGAGCTCCATCTCGCGGATATCATCATCCCGGACGATCCCGTCAAACACGACAACGGCCCCGGTACCCGCCCGTTTCGCGTCGTTGATCAGACTGCCGATATCGACATCTTCGTGCTGGATGGCGATCATAAGACCCCTGTCTTCATCCCCCGGCTACAGGGGGGAAGACCGCAATCTCGTCGCCATCCGTTACCGTGAGCGTAACTGCATCGGACGCTTCAAGCCGCTTCCCGTTCCGCATCAGGATCACGAACTCCCGGAAATTGCCGTGCTCGTCAAAGATGGCATCGTACCCTTCCCTGTTCTTCTGTGCAATATCCTTTACCAGGCTCGCAAAGACTGTTCCGCTCTCCGGTTCTGCAAGAATATCCGTGCCGAGCAGTTCCCGGAACCTGGCAAAAAACCGTACCTTGACTGTCATCTCTTTCCCCCCGTTGTTGTTTTTCTGGTATTCTTCTCGCCGCATACCGGACAGGCCGGGTTCCTCTCGACGCAGATCTCCTCTGCCCGTGCTTCCAGGCCGTCCCAGAGGAAGAGCCGGTCTGTCAGGAGCCTGCCTTCGTGGGTGAGATATTTCAGTACTTCTGTTGCCTGCACCATCCCGATGAGCCCGGGGGTCACCCCGACCACCGGGAAGACTTCCTTTGGAGGAGCGTTGGGGAAGATGCACCTGAGACACGGGGTTACCCCGGGGATGATGGTCGTTGCCTGCCCGTACAATCCGCGTATCGCCCCATGGAAGAGCGGGATGTTATTTGTTATTGCCGCTTCGTTGAGAAGGTAGCGGGTGGGGAAATTGTCCATCGCGTCTACGATGCCATCGGCACTGCCGGCAAGACTGAGGACATTCGTTTCTTCGATGGTGGTATCGATGACCTTCACCCTGATATCCGGGTTGATCTCGCGCAGTTTCTCTTCTGCTGAAGCCGTCTTCTTCTTCCCGATGTCCCGGTCATAGTGCAGGATCTGGCGGTTGAGGTTGGTCTGGTCCACGACATCCATATCAGCAAGGATGATCGTCCCGACGCCGGCAACCGCGAGGTAGATGGATATTGGACAACCCAGCCCCCCGGCGCCGGCGATGAAGATCGTTGATCTTTTCAGCTTTTCCTGCCCTTCTTCGCCGAAGAGGAGAATCTGTCGTTTATACCGATCGAGTTCGCGTTGGGATAACATGCTTCACCTGACTTCAGCCGGGGTACCCTATTATTCCGGACGGGGCATCCGGTTCATTCTCCGGAGAATTTAATTTCATCATTGTCGGGAGGATTATTTATTGAATTTCGTTTCGGCAAATTTTTCCTGGTCTTCGGCTTCACAATGATGTGCTATAAAATTCCCTTCCTGACGGCGCGGGCACTCTGCCTCGCAGGACGATCCAGAGTTAGTGCTGGCAGGTCAGGTCTTCCTCATGGTCGTGGGAATGCGGGTTCTTCTCTACCCACTCGGGCAGCCCGTGTTTCTTCCGGTAATCGTTGATCGCCTTGTGGATGCCTTCCTCCGCAAGTACCGAACAGTGCATCTTGATCGGTGGGAGTCCCTCGAGGGCTTCTGCCACCGCCTTGTTGGATACATCCCATGCTTCTTCCAGAGTCTTCCCCCGGACCAGTTCGGTTGCCATGCTGCTGGACGCAATTGCAGCACCGCATCCGAATGTCTTGAATTTTGCATCGGTGACAATATTATTCTCGATCTTCAGGAAGATCTTCATGATGTCTCCGCAGACCGGGTTCCCGACTTCCCCGACTCCGTCGGGATTCTCTATCTCGCCCACGTTGCGGGGGTTCTTGAAATGGTCCATAACCTTGTCACTGTACATCGGAGCCTCCTTCCTTCCCGCTCTTCTGGTACAAAGGAGACATCTCCCTCAAACGGGATACAACCTTCGGAAGCACATCCAGCACAAAATCTACGTCTGCTTCGGTGTTCACGTTACCGAGAGTAAGGCGGAGAGAACCGTGGGAGATCTCCACAGGAAGCCCGGTCGCCAGCAGGACGTGCGAGGGTTCGAGAGATCCCGAGGTGCAGGCGCTTCCGGTCGAGGCACAGATCCCCTCATCATCCAGCCAGAGGAGCATGGACTCGCCTTCAATGAACTCGAAGCTGATATTGATATTCCCGGGCAACCGTTTTTCCGGGTGGCCGTTGAGAATGGCATGAGGTATCTTTTCTAAGATCCCCTTGAGAAGACGGTCCCGCATTGCCCGGATCCGCCGGTTATGTCCCTCGATATCGGCCGTTGCCAGCTCAATAGCTCTTCCAAGGCCGACGATGCCGGCAATGTTTTCCGTGCCTGCGCGACGCCTGCGCTCCTGCCCGCCTCCATGGATCAGGTTGTCGATCTTCACCCCTTTCCGGATATAGAGGGCTCCCACCCCTTTCGGGCCGTAGAACTTGTGGGCGGAGAGCGAGAGCAGGTCGATGTTCTGGGCCCTGACATCGGCCGGAACATTCCCGATGACCTGGACTGCATCGGTATGGAAATATACCTTGTGCCGGCGTGCAACTGCCCCCAGTTCGGTAATGGGTTCGATGGTGCCGATCTCATTGTTGGCATACATGATCGTGATGAGGATCGTCTTGTCCGTGATGGCCTTTTCAAGTTCCGCAGGATCGACAAGCCCGTATTGGTCTACCGGGAGATAGGTGACGGCAAAACCTTCCTTTTCCAGGTACTCGCAGGTATGGAGAACGGCATGGTGTTCAATTTTGGTGGTGATGATATGGTTGCCCTTCTTCCGGTTGGCGAAGGCAACACCCTTGATGGCCCAGTTGTCGGATTCGCTCCCGCAGGAGGTGAAGTAGATCTCGTCCGGATCTGCGCCAAGCGCCTTTGCTACCTGCGCACGTGCGATGTCAATCGCATTTTTGGAAGCGCGTGCGATGCTGTAAATGGAGGAAGGATTGCCAAAGTTTTCCACATGATAGGGGATCATGGCATCCAGTACTTCCTCCCGGGTGTACGTAGTCGCGGAGTGGTCCATGTAGACGAGGCGTTTTTCTCCCATGCTTTTCTCCGTATACCAGATCATGTGCGCCGTTCGTGGGATTATTCTTTCCCTGCCCACCGGCCCCGGGACCAGACATCCCTCCTGCCGATGCCGTCCTGGAATTCCCGGTGGCGCAATACCGTACCGGAAGAGTAATGAAGGGCAGGATTTATCTGCTGCCAGGACAAATTCACAATTGTGAATACAATCTATTATGTCGGGAATGTAACAACATAAAGGTTGTGTTGTGATGGAATCTCCTTGCCAGAAGATCGTTTGGGATGTCCTGCCCGCAATCCGGGCGGCAATCGCAGTGGAGCTGGTCAAGTGCGGCGTCTCCCAGGTGGAAGCGGCCCGGATGCTCGAGATCGCACCCTCCGCAGTATCGCAGTACCTGTCAGGGAAACGCGGGTACCGGATCGAATTCGAGAACGAGGTGAAAAAGTCCATCGAGCAGCTGGCACAGGACCTCAGGGACGGCAGGAACGTGAACCTCGTCCAGCGTACCTGCGACATCTGCCACCAGTTGCGCGAAGGCGAGGAGAGCCAGTGCGGCAGCTCCTCAGACACACCATCCAAAGAACGGTGCGGTTCATAAATCCATTCTCTCCTCCCATCCGTTTTTTGTCCTGTGTGATGACAACATGAGCATTTCAGAAAAAAAGCAGGTCCTCCTTGGGAATATCCGCAAACAGGGCTCGATGCTCGTAGCCTTCTCCGGGGGGGTCGACAGCACCCTCCTGGCAGCCCTTGCACGGCAGGTACTGGGTGAGCGAGCCCGCTGCGTGCTCCTCGACAGTCCCGTGGTTCCCCGGTCAGCAGTAGAACAGGCACAACAGATCGCCGGAGAACTGGGCCTCCCGCTCGATATCATCCGCGTCCCGCAGATGGAAGATGAAGAATTCTGTAAAAATCCATCAGACCGGTGCTATTACTGTAAAAAGATCTCAGCTGAATACCTGAAGAAACGGGCACGAGAACTGGGCCTTGCATGTATCGCGGACGGGATCAACGTCTCGGACATGGGCGAGCACCGCCCGGGCCTCACCGCATCTACCGAGGAGGGGATCCTCCACCCGTTCATCGAGTCGGGGATCACAAAACAGGATATCCGCGCCATCGCAAAAGCGTGCGGCCTCCCGGTCTGGCAGAAACCGTCGGCTGCCTGCTTATCGTCGCGTATCCCGTACGGGGATCCCATAACCCCGGAAAAACTCCGAAGGATCGAAGAGGCAGAAGACTTTCTGGCAGAACTGGGGGTTGGTCAGCTGAGGGTACGCGTGCACGGGAACATTGCCCGGATAGAAGTACATAAAGAGGATATGGGAAAGATACTGGATCTGCAGAGCACCATCGCAGGAAAATTCCGGGCTATCGGGTTTTCCTACGTCACGCTCGACCTCGAGGGCTACCGCAGCGGCAGCATGGACGAAGTCCTGAAATAATGCAATGCCGATGCATTCCCCGGAGGATCATCTTACGGAATATATCATGTTCAGACGATTGCCCTGTATCCGGGTCGATGTCGAAAAAGCCAGAGAAGGCTTCCACGAAGTGATCGAGGAGGTCCCCCTTGCCCTGTTCGTCAACGGGCGGCATGCGATGACCGCGATGATGAGCCCGGTGCAGCTCGATGACTTTGTGACCGGCTACCTCTTCACCGAGCAGATCATCAAAAGCGTGGATGAGATCGAGTCGATCAAGATCGAGAAGAACCGGATGAGCGTCATCACGAAGAACCTCTTCAAGGTGCTCGGCCCCAAGAAGACCATCCTCTCCGGCTGCGGCGGGAGCACGTCCTATATCGACACCGAAAAACTCCCGAAGATCCATTCCGGTTATACGATCAGCACTGCCAATATCTGGAACTCCGTCAAGGCGGTCCTGAACTCCGAGCTCCATGTCACCACGGGGGGAATACACGTCGTTGCGCTGCTGGACCGGGAGGAGATCCTTGCGGTCTCCGAGGACATCGGGCGGCACAATGCTCTCGACCGCGTCATAGGTTATGCCCTCCGGAACGGCATTGACCTCTCACGCACGTACGTGATCGTATCCGGGAGGATCTCGTCCGAGATGGTGCGGAAATGTCTGATCGCCGGCATCCCGATCATCGTCTCACGGGGAGCGACAACAACCCTCGCCGTGGAAACGGCAGAGAAGACCGGGCTGACCGTGGTCGGGTTTGCCCGGGGTGGGAAGATGGTGATCTACACGCACACAAACCGCATCGAAGGGGCAGAACCGGAGCCGTCACCGGCCCAGTGACTGCCGGAGCTGGCAGAACTGGCAGATCTCGCCGCTGCAGGGCTCGCCGCAATCCCGGCAGGAACGGATCGATCCGGCCAGGGTTTTTTCACCGCAATACCCTTCGATCTTTCTTTTGCTCTCCATGAGGTGCAGCATGGTTCCCGGGTACTGGGATTCCAGAGTGGAGAGCATCGCCCTCACCTCCCTCCGCAGGGCATGGAGGGTATACGGGCACTCGGGGAGATCCACCCATGCGCCCTGGAGCATGAGATAGGCTGCAACCTCTTTTTCCGATACGAGGCCCAGTGGTTTTATCCTCGGGATGAACTGCCCGGAAGAATCGTGGCTGCTGTCACGTACCAGGCGTGGCAGATCGCCGCGGAGCAGGTTCATCAGGACGGACTGCGCCTCGTCATCAAGGTTATGACCGGTTGCCAGTCTGGTTGCCCCTGCTCTCCGGGCTGCGACGATGAGCGCCTTCCTCCGCAGGATACCACAGACACTGCACGCCTCGGATTCCCGGCCTTTGAGGATCTCATCAAGCGAATCCCCGAAAAGATCCGCAAATGAGATGCGGATATGATCGAGTCCGTAATTCCCGACCAACCGTTCGGCCGAGCGGATTGTATCCTCGCGGTACCCGCGGATACCTTCATCGATGGTGATGGCAGTGAGTCGGACGTCGTCCCATGCCGGGAGGAGCCTGCAGAGGATCATCAGGAGTGCGGTACTGTCCTTACCTCCGCTCAGGGCAACTGCCACCCGGTCCCCGGGCAGGATCATCTCCCGGGAACGGATTGTCTCTGCAACCCTCTGTTCCAGATCGCTCATGAAATGGTTCCCGCAGAGGTGGCGGCTGGTTATTCTGTTCTGGAACACGGCCGGCTCTTTGCAGATTGAACACTGAGGAGTTCTTCCAGGGAGGGGATCGCGGGTCAATCCTTATCCCCCGTGGACAATCCGGATGATCCGGATCTCGTCATCGTTCTCCACGACGGCATCTTCCGTCACAAGCGTCCCGTTCCGCACGACAAGGACCTCAAGGGAGCTGATCGCGAGGTCCTTCAGGAGCACGCCGACCGTCACCGGAGTGATTTCAGTTACTTTGCTTGTCTTATCCGGAAAGATGATTTTCATATCCTTAACCAGGTACTGGGCAGGCTCATCGGATAAACATCCGGTCTGTTCAACGAACCTTCCGGACCCTCACCGGCAGCGACGCTTTGATTAAAAAGGAGCGATGAATAGGATACAGGAGTTTTGGGAGCGTGCAGGACAGGACTGACATCCGTGAGGAGATCCTCCGGCTCAGGGAGGTGCGGCGCGCGATCATTCTTGCGCACAACTACCAGCCACCTGAGGTTCAGGATATCGCTGACCTGACCGGTGACTCCCTTGAACTTTCCCGTGCTGCCGCCGGGATGGAAGGTGAGGTCATCGTCTTCTGCGGCGTGGACTTCATGGCCGAAACCGCCGCAATTCTCTCTCCGGAAAAGACCGTACTCCTTCCCGCGGAGGACGCCTGCTGCCCGATGGCACAGATGATCACGGCTGAAGAGCTCAGGCTGGTGAAATCCCGGTACCCGGGCGCTGCTGTCGTCTGCTACGTAAACACGACCGCGGAGGTGAAGGCAGAGAGCGATATCTGCTGCACCTCGTCGAATGCCATCAGGGTTGTCAATTCAGTGGATCAGGACCGGATCATCTTTGTCCCGGACAAGAACCTCGCGCGCTATGCCCAGCGGTTCACCAAAAAAGAGATCCTGCCCTGGGAAGGGTCATGTATTGTTCACGACCGGATCACGCCGGAGATGGTACGGAGAGCACGCGATGCCCACCCGGGCGCAGTCCTTCTGGTGCATCCCGAGTGCCGCCCGGAGGTTATCGATCTCGCGGACCATATCGCCAGCACCTCAGGTATTATCCGGCAGGTCTGCAGCTCGGACGAACATGAGTTCATCATCGGGACCGAGGTTGCGATCCTGCACCGTATTGAGAGGCAATGCCCGGACAAAGTATGTTATCCCCTCTCTTCAGAAGCGATCTGCCGGAACATGAAAAAGACAAGCCTTGAGAAGGTGCGGGACTCATTATCAACACTGCAGCCCCGCGTCACCGTGCCGGAAGAAATCGCCAGCCGTGCCCGGGGCGCTATCGAACGGATGCTCGTGCTCCCTTAACAGCCTATTTTTGCACAGCAGCGTTTTTCCGCGCCATGATCCTGTTATACATCTCCTCGCCCACGCATTCCTTCGCATGTTTGCACCACTGGACACAGGACTCGATATCATTGTAGACAACAAAACCGCAGGTATTGCATGTGACGGAGATGTCATTGGAGAAAAGTTCGACTTCTTCACCGCACTGTGGGCATTTTTTTATGGTAAGGGTAGGGGTGCGCAGGTTCGTTGCACCTGGACAGTGGTCGAGCATTGGTTACTCCGCCAAAAATGTCTGCGTTCCGCCAGAAGAACCCAGCGGTCGTATCACCCGGTCGTCATCAGCAGCTGGTGAATTGACCAGCGGGGAGACGCGAACCATGGCCCTCTCTTCGGCCGGGTAAGGAACGAGAAATTCCCCGGATTCACCGGCTCGCAGGGGCGCCCCCGAAAGCCAGCGGTCCTCGTTTTCTTTCCGGAGGATCACCGGCATCCGGTTATGGACGGTTGCCACCAGGTTGTTGGGTTCGCAGGTGAGGATCGTGTACGTAAAGACGGTTGCTCCTGCAGGATCATCCCACACATCCATAGAGTCCGGCAAATGCAAAGAGTGGTTCAGCCGGCAGGTGAACATAGAACGGGACCTTCCTGTCCCCCTCGTTCTTCCATTCAAAAAAACCGCTCGCGGGGACAAGGCAGCGGTGGTGATCCAGCAGTCCATGGAACGCCGGTTTTTCTGCAATCGTTTCTGCCCGTGCATTGATCTGCCGATTTGCATATCTGATATCCGTTCTCCAGTAAGTCACAAGCCCCCATTCCATAACCGTAATTCCTTTCTTTCCTGCAGCATGGATGATAACGGGCATCTCGTTCCCGGGAGATATATTGAAATGCGAGCGGGCACCGATCATCGAGTTGTGTACCCGGAACCGGTTGCCGAGGTCGTCAATACAGACCAGCGAGTACCTGCCACACAGGGGGATCGTTTCGGATCTATGCCTGGCCGGGTATATCATCCTGCCGCTGGTAAAGCGAAAATGTCGCGCCTGACTGGTGGGTGGTGGTGTCCCCTGAAACGACCATCCGGACCGTCCCGACTCTATCGTCTCTTCGAAGAATGCTCCCGCGTTCTTCTCCAGCCTGTAACGGCCTCTCCGGCCTTCCCCGAAATCATTAGTCAGTTCGAAGAACGCTCCCGCGTTCTTCTCCAGCCTGTAACGGCCTCTCCGGCCGTTACAGTCTTCCCAAAGATGTAATATTGTCCGTGGCCAAGTTACCAGCAGGTAATGAACGCGAAAAAAGTTATCTCGACCGTACGATATGTGGCGGGCACAAAACCGGTTTTTTTCCTGTCGGAGATTACGGCATATTTTGATGAGCCGGTGACCATCAGCCAGATTTATGGCATAATAACACCGGAACTTGCCAGACTCCGTCTTACGGCAAAAGAGATTGCCGGTGATGTCGAGATCTCCCGGGTAGTTCCACCGCAACCATATCTTTTGAGCAGGGTGGAGCAGGAGCGGACGGAAGCATTTTTTACAGCACGGTCAATCCCTGCCGGCCTTGATCGGGACATCGGGCGCTACCTGGCAAAAAAAGTAGGCAAAGACTGGACGGATCCGGTCATTCTGGAGCGGCTCCGGAGGGCGATCGTTGCGCAGAAGGACGATTACTGGAAACCATCCCATAAACGTTCCCTGCAGTACACCAAAGGCTACAGTGTTCTGGGCTATCTGGCATATCATTTCCCGGTCTATTTCATGCAGACCGAGCACCTCCTCGCCATGTTGGCACGGGACGGCCTGCTGAAGAACACCATGACCATCCTTGATGCCGGTACCGGGCCCGGGGTTGTCCCGCTCGCCATCACCGATTTCTACTCGCGGCTCGATGGTGCCCGGGCAACCGTCTGGGCGATAGAGCGTTCGGAAGAACATCTCGAAGCATTCTCGTTTCTAACCAATAAATTCGTGAGAAAAAATTCCGTCGTTGAGATCATACCTCCAATAAAAGCGGATCTCACGGACGTGAATATCTCTCAGGTCCCTGAAAAGATCGATCTCCTGATCTTTTCCAATGTCCTCAACGAACTGCCGGATTCAACCCTCGACACCAGGACCCATGTCGTTGCACGGCTGGCGGAGCGACTCTCACCGGATGGTTCGGTCCTCATTGTCGAACCTGCCGATGAGGAGAATGCCACACGGATGCGATCCCTAACGATCGCGCTGGCAACATATGGCCTTTCCATCCACGCCCCGTGCTCATTCATCTGGGGCACTCCCTGCACCGCCCCCCGCTGCTGGAGTTTTGAGTCCGCCCCCGCCATCAGGATGACAACGGTCATGGAGACTCTTGCAGGCTGCGAGGACTCCTACCGGTACGTGAATACAGACATCAAGTACAGCTATGCGGTCCTGCGCAGGGACGGGCAGCGACGAAGTACCTACCGGATCTCTCCGGGATCAAAATTCCTGCGGTTGTCCAGAATCCACCTGCATGTGGGAAGACGGGTCAATGTTGCCGGTTTGAAGATGAGCGGCGAACTTGGCGATGCCCGGAACCATCTATTCAAGATCTGCGACGGGACGGCAAGGACACCGGTCTACGCTGTGCTGCCATCGTACCACATCACGCCAAAAAATGACCTGATCACCTCCGCTCCCTATGGAGCGGTTCTAGAACTGCGGAACGTGCTGGTACGGTATAATACAGGGCACGATGCCTACAACCTGCTCGTGAGCAGGAATACGGAGATACGGATACCGGATGCAGGCAACCGGTAACGGGTGCCAGTCCGGTTGATTCCGGCAGAAACCTGTAGTGATTATTATGAGGGAGACATACAGTAAATACAGATATACATCTGTGGGGTCCTATGGATAACCTGAACCAGGGCAGCGATGAGTCCGTCATTCATACTACCCAGAAACTCATCATCAGCGGAGTCGGCCACCTGGCGGCCTTCACCGGCAGCCGGCTCACCCTCGTGGAAAGTGATTCGGGAAATCCTGCGGAGAGTATCCCCTTTGCCACTATTCTGCTCGCTGCTGCCGGGACGAACAAGCTGCGTGAGCCGGTCATACGACTTACCATCCGTTCTCCAGAAGGGAGTACACGCGAGATCGAACTCGTTTTTATTCATCTGGCTACCGGCATGGATGTTCTGAACCGTGACAAATGCATCGCGATCCTCAGGGATCAGGGTGTTCCGGTCAGGCTGGAACCGTATCGTGCAGCGTTCCCTTCACTCAGCAGGAAGGAGAGCATGGATGCCGGGACCCTGGAGGTTGACAACCTATCGGACCGCCCCAGCGTCCCGGAATGGACAATCTATGGCATAACCCAGAACACCAAAAATCCCCTTCCGGAAGAACCGCCACCGGTTTCGCCGCTTCTTACGATCGTTGCTCTGATCCTTATCGTCGGGATCTGTATCGGGGGCATGACCATGATGTTACCGGCACCTGTTGAAAACCAGTCCCTCTCCCACCATACGGTCACGAAACCCACGATCACCACGACACCGGCTCCCACAACGATCGCGACCCTCCAACCGGTGGCTACCATCCCACCAACTATGCCCCCCCTCCCGTCACAGATCCTCATACCACCAACCGGGATCTGGGTGCGGGTTGACTACCCCGGGAACTTTACGGGTCAGATCGCCGCGAACGGGATCGTCCGGGAAGTGAACAGTTCGGGTGATCAGTTCTACCAGATGTACATGAGCAGCGGAACGATCGACGGGTTCATCGAAAAAGGGGATGGATCCGTCAGGAACATGAGCATCCAGATCTATAAGGACGGGACACTGGTCACCTCCAGTAATACATCCAAACCTGTGGGTGCAGCGGAGATTCATACGACGGTGTAAGTGGAGTGCCTGGAAAGGTTCAGATGTGCCTTGCGTACCCGCACACCGTTTTGCTCCCGGTTTTGCACGAGACGCTGCTTTTCCAATCGCGGGGAATTATTCAACAGCCTGTACTCCATCAGTCGGCTGATGAAATCTTCTCTCTACTGTCCGTTCATCATCCGGCCACTATCGGAGATTAAGTGTACTTGACGACGACTATACCGGAGCCACCAGTACCACCAGCATAGGAAGTGCCACCGGCGGGAGAAGTATATCCACCGCCGCCACCGCCACCGCCGGTATTTGTTGTTCCTGGATTACCGACAGCACCTTTACCACCGGCACCGCCGCCATAGGTAGCAGTACCAGCTGTATACGTCGAATAGACACCGCCACCGCCACCGCCGGCATAAGTTCCACTATTAATGGTACATGTACTTCCCGCCCCCCCAGGACCACCGACAGTAGTAGTAGCAGTAGTACCAGCACCGCCGGTGCCACCGCCACCGCCACCAAGATAATTGGCTCCATTGGTATTTCCCGATCCTCCATTGTTTCCTTGACTTGGAGTTGTAGCTGGTGTATTGCCTGTTCCGTAATTTGTTCCTGTCCTTACGCCACCACCACCGGAACCTCCGTTTGCTCCGGTCCTTATCGTAGCAGTGGCACTACTGGAACCGCCACCGCCACCGCCAGCTGCGGAAATAGTAGTTCCGAGAACAGATGCGGTTCCACTTGAACCAACAGCGGCGCTTGTTGCCCCGTTGCCACCGCCACCAACAGTTACAGTGTAAGAACTAAGAGATGCAACGGTTACTGTGCCGGTTAAGAACCCGCCAGCACCTCCGCCTCCGCCGTAATACCCTCCACCACCGCCTCCTCCTACTACACAATATTGAACGTTAATGGCGCCTTGGGGTATGGTCAATGTTCCTGATGAAGTGAACGTCTGAGTGCTCGGGACTATCGTAACCGGTCCTACATCTGCACTGGTGACTGAGTTGGTATAACCGTTCGAGCCGGTTGCGACAACCTCGATGTAGTAGCCGCCATCACCGGCAACCGGAGTATATGTGGTCAGTGTTGCTCCCGAGATGGCTGTATAGGTGCCAGTTGCAGTAGTAGATCTCTGCCACTGATACGTTGCGGTTGCACCCGATGGTGACAGTGTACCGGCTGTCAGTTGTTGACCAACCTGAACCGTGCCGGTGATCGCCGTGATCCCTGAAAGCGGCTCCGCCGCTATCGGTCCTGATGCTGCACTCGTGGCGGTACCGGTATAGGGGCTCGTGCCGGTTGCGACTACCTTGATGTAATCATTGACATACGTCGCAGCCACAATGTACGTGGTCCCGGTAGCTCCCGCGATGTTTGCATACGTACCTCCTGATGTCGCACACCACTCCCACTGATACGTTGCGGTTGCACCTGCTGGCGACAGCGTACCCACCCCCAGCGTACTACCGACCTGAGCCGTGCCGGTGATCGCAGTGATCCCTGTGAGCGATTCCGCCGCTATCGGCCCTGACGCTGCACTGGTCACTGAGCCGGTATAGGGGCTCGTGCCGGTTGCGACTACCTCGAGGTAATCATTGACATACGTTCCAGCCACTACGTAGGTGGTCCCGGTAGCTCCCGCGATGTTTGCATACGTACCTCCTGATGTCGCACACCACTCCCATTGATACGTTGCGGTTGCACCCACTGGTGACAGCGTACCCACCCCCAGCGTACTACCGACCTGAGCCGTGCCGGTGATCGCAGTGATCCCTGTGAGCGGTTCCGCCGCTATCTGGCCTGACGCCGCGCTGGTCACTGAGCCGGTATAGGGGCTCGTGCCGGTTGCGACTACCTCGAGGTAATCATTGACATATGTTCCGGCCACTACGTAGGTGTTAGATGTTGCCCCTGAGATGGTAGTATATGTGCCAGCGGGTGTGGTAGAATACTCCCATTGATAATTTGCGGTTGCACCCGCTGGCGACAGTGTACCGGCTGTCAGCGTACTACCGACCGTTGGCGTGCCGGTGATCGTTCCTATTGATGTAAGCGGGGTGGTTATCTGGCTCGTCGCCGTACTGTTCACTGTGCCGGTATAACTGCCCGTCCCGGTTGCGAAAACCTCGAGGTAATCACCGAGATAAGCTGCAGCCACTATGTAGGTATTCGATATTGCTCCCGAGATAGCATTATATGTGCCACTGGGTGTGGTAGAATACTTCCATTGATACGTTGCGGTTGCACCCGCTGGCGACAGTGTACCGGCTGTCAGTGTACTACCGACCGTTGGCGTACCTGTGATAGCACTGATCGCTGTGAGCGGGGTTGTATAGGTATATATATCAGCGGGTACCGTCGCTGAGTTGACCGTGTTGATGCTGACGGTGATGGCAGCGGTTCCGAGTGAACCGGACGGGGCGGTCGCTGTGATAGAAGTATCATTGATAAACGTATACGAGGTTGCCGGCGTGCTGCCAAATTTAACTGCAGTCACCCCGGTAAAGCCGCTACCAGTGATGATCACTACAGTTCCGCCACCAACCGGGCCGGCTGCCGGTGAGAGGGCGGTAATCGTCGGGGTCGCATTAAATGTTGCCGAGATATTTTGGTTCACAATGACATTGGAGAACGAATACACGGGATTGCCGGTTTCCGGTGGTCCAACAACGGGAGCGCCGTTCACAAGGATACTCGCAGTATAATAACCGGTATTCGGTGTAATGGTGAAGGACTGGCCGGCACCATAGCTTACGGGCACGAGACCGGATGGCGAGATCGCTCCGTTGAAGCCGGCTGTGGCATTTATCGTATACTGTAAACCTGCAAATGTTGCCGATATGTTATGGTTTGCCTGGACGTTGGTGAAGTTATACGGGGATACGGCCGCCACAGAACTGCCGTCCACAAGAACACTGGAAATATAATAGCCGGTGTTGTTGGTTATCGTGAAGCTCTGGTTGGCACCATAGTTTACGGGCACGAGACCGGATGGCGAGATCGCTCCGTTAGAGCCGGCTGTGGCATTTATCGTATAGGTGTTGATCGCAAACGTTGCTGATATTGTTTGAGCTGAGGTAACATTCATGAATGTGAAGCTAGACACGTTCCCCACAGAACTGCCGTCAATCAATACATTCGCGATATAATAGCCGGTATTCGGTGAGATGGTAAAGGTCAAGGGGTTAAAATACGTCACCGTTTGTGGTGTGCCGGGGCTTATTGTCCCATTGAGACCGGCGGTGGGGGTTATCGTAAATTGAGACAGCGCAAACGTTGCCGATATCGAATGATCTGACGTAACACTCGGGAAGGTATAGTTTGACACGACCCCCACAGAACTGCCGTCGACATCTACATCCACGATATAATAGCCGAAACTGGGAGTGATATTGAATTGCTGGCTGTCACCGTAAATAACCCCAACTGCGCCGAGCGGGGAGATCGTTCCGCCGGATCCGGCCGTTGCCGTTATGGTACGCGAGGCGAGGGGCATACCGTTTGCGCCAAAGAACGCGGAGGCTAATATGGCAGGCGAAGACGCTCCAGTAAACACGATCTGTACGCTCTTCGCTCCAGTCGGGTTCGGGTCAACATAGGTCAGCGTTTCGCCGATGGACCAGGACTGCCATGAGGGATCCCCCCCTTTCTCAAACGGTTCCGCTGTTCCATCGACAAGGATCTGTATAGCCGCACTCTGCAATGTATCCCCCCCGTTATGGAGGATTTGGATCGTGTGCCCGGTACTGGAGATGATCGCATCCAGTGCAGGGATTTTCACGGGAGTGGGCTGGGACAGCACCGCGACACCGATGACTGCTGCGGCAGTAACCCCGATCGATATGAGCAGGACGGCGCCAATAACCTCAGATACGCCGGATTCGCGGGTTCTGGTCTTTTTCGGTTGCTGCATGCGGTACATCTCCCCGGTTAACCGTTATGCTATGTAAGGCATTCTGCTATTTTTTGTTTTTCTTTGGTTCTGGTGCCGGTCGGGAGACCGGAATAGTTTGGGAGGGGGACCGGCCACGTTGAAGTATTGGTTCATTGTAGTGTAAGCAGAGCAAAACCGCCCTTCGGTGAGCCGTTGAATAAGGAATGACCAGAGGGGGGTCATGGAGTTGTCGCAGGTGGGGGAACTCTCAATGACTGGACAACGTTTCTGGAAGACCCGCTCGTATATATTACTTCGATGGAGCTCGGCAAAGACTGGCCGGTTGGCACCTGATACATAAGCGTGTCCCCTACTGCCCAGCCGGACCAGTTGCCTCCATTCATCAGGCTGAATGAATTCGTACGATCGACCCCGTCAACCAGGATAGACATGCCGGTTCTCTGGAGTGTGTCACCCCCGTTATGGGTGATCAGGATCGTGGTTCCGTTGACGATTGTGATGACCGTAGTCAGCGAGGGGATATTCTCCGGTGCCGGCTGTGAAAAGATCGCAACACCGGCAAGTGCAACCGCGCCTCCTACAACGGCAATCAATAGCATTGCACCAAAGACATCAGATAACCCGTTTTCATGTTCGGCTCGGTTCACCGGCTATCCACCCACGCCATAAACTGCTGCGGTATAGGTGGCATTCGATGCAATTACATTGATGCCATAGGGGTCTGGTCCAAAGCCGGAGATGTTGATAAAACTCTCGGTCGTGGTATTTCCGATGACCGTGCTGGAAGGCAGATCGGCAGCCAAGGCGGAATAACTAAAATAATTCGTCCACATAGCCCGTGCCTGGTTATCGGTGGTGTTGATGCCGATCCGGATCCATCTCGTGTTGGCTGTCCCTGTCGCATACGGGAAGGTATAAACAGAGTTGAGGGTTGTCTGGATCTGGACAGGGCTGTTGCCGCCGACGGCACTGCCGCCATACGGGTCAGTAATGCTGACTGCATTGATATTTACCGTGATGATCTTATCCGCAGGATTCGACTCGTCGGTCGAGAATGAGATCTCAGGAGGGAGTTTATAGGTGTTGTTCCCCTGCACCTGGGAGAGGAAGACTCCCCCCATCTGGTAATAATAATTCTGGGAGATCCAGTAATTGTTCTGTGCCTGGTATTCGATCGCCCCGAGAGGAATTGGGGTGATCGTATACGGTTCTTCAATGAAGTCGTAGGTGATATTGCCGTTCCCGGTCACCTGGGGCAACGGTTGATTAATCGTGAGATTGATGAAGTCAAGGGCTGACGTCACCGAATTAAGGCCGTACGTGCTGTCCATCAGGTCAACAGAATAGGTATTGCCGGGGACGACATTTTTGTACACGGGATAGTTCGTCATCGTGACGACGTTGCCCTTGGTGATACTGATTGTAAGAGCGGTGCCGGTGTAATTGTAGAGGTTCATCGGTACGAGACAATCAGAATCCCCAGCTGGATCCGATATGTCAATTGCAGTTCCATTCTGGTTTGCATTGGGTATCTCGCTACAAGGGTCCGCACCATAATGAGGGAGAGGATTTACAATGATATACGATTGATAGAATGTCGACTGGGGCGTGAGATTTACGGTAGCAACCCACCGGGTGGTATTCACGGTTAAGCCGAAATTGCTCGTGCTGTTAAGAACGAATGATGAGGGGATTGAGATATTGGCATACACGTGGTCCGGCGTGTAATTGGCCTGCGCCGGGAGGTCGACTGAAGTACGTGCTGAAAGATTCAGGGGGTTCAGGATGAGCGAATCGGATGTGATATCCAGGGTCTCGGGATACGTGGTCCTCATGTCGACCGAAAGAATACCAGAGGATTTTACGGGACTCAAAATCGGGATAACACTCATCGTCCCCTGGGTGTACCCCCCCTCGGTCCCGAGAGTGAAGGAATTGCTCACGGTTGTCCCCACCTTGTTATTGGTGAACAGAGAGTCGAGCCCGAGTTTATAGTCGACAAATTGATCCTTCACCGTATCCATAAGAATGATCTCGTTCTCCCGTCCCTGGGCCGGGACCCCATAGGTCAGATAGAGCGAGAACGCCGTTATGATAATTCCGATGATCAGGACAAATCCGATCACTTCAGACAGGGCATTATTCCCGTTTTGCCCCGCAGCACCATCTCTCATAATCTATTAACTCGTGTATTGTTTAGGGTAATAAGATGTTAGTACCTGATCCATCGCGTACTGGGATCTTCCTGATCCGGTCATATTCACCCCTAGCTGAAGACCGGGCAACCAGAACATCGCTCACCAGGCCGTATTCCGAAGCGTGATGAGGTACAGGAACATTTATTCACAGACATACAGCCCGGACTAAGAAGGGTTTTGAATTACGGACACCTAATAGTAAGATTACTTTTCAGGAACGGCCTCCTTCCGGTCCCGAAACAGGTGCAAACCTTGACGCTGGCAAAAGGCTGCATTCTCTGCCACCAGGGCGCAAAGATGGTACTCTTTGTTACGGGACGCTGCCACCGTTCCTGCTGGTACTGCCCGCTCTCCTCAGAGAGAAAGGGGACGGACACAGTGTATGCAAATGAGCACCCGGTCGACATTCCATCACAGATACTTGAGGAAGCGGAGAACATGAGCGCCCTCGGGACCGGCGTCACGGGCGGCGAACCGCTCCTCTGCCTCGACAGGGTGACGGAGTACTGCCGGATGCTCAAAGGTCATTTCGGCCCGGAACACCAGATCCACCTGTATACCGCAAAAGCCCCCACGGACGACGAACTCGGGCAGATGAGAGGACTTGTCGATGAGATCCGGCTCCACCCGCCCCACGAGTGCTGGGAAACGATCCTCGACTCAGATTTCATCCGCTCGGCACAGCGTGCAAAGGAGATAGGATTCGATATCGGGATCGAAGTCCCGGCGCTTCCCGGGCTCGAGCTGCTCATCCCCGCACTCCCGTTCCTTGATTTTCTGAACATCAACGAGCTGGAATGGGGCGAGACCAACGCCTACCAGATGCGGGAGCGGGGCTACGAGCTCGCCGACGAGCTGCACAATGCCATTGATGGGGCGAAGGGCTGGGCAGCGGAGCTCTGCCGGCACGAGAAGGTGCACTGGTGCTCATCCTCGTTCAAGGACTCGGTGCAGCTGAGGGAGCGGCTGAAACGGGTTGCGGATAACACGGCACGGCCGTTCGATGAGATCACCGAGGATGGCACCATCGTGTATGGGGTCCTTGAGCTCCCGCCGGAACTCCACCAGGCATCGGTTCAGTTCTGCCGGGAAAAGATGGAGCCGGATAGTTTCGAGGACTGGGGCGACCGGATCGAGATGGCATGGTGGCTGCTTGAGAAATATGCAGACGAGATTCCCGGAAAAAAATACGTTCTCGAGCGGTATCCCAACCGAGGGATGATCGTGGAGGTGACGCCCGTATGATCTTCCGCAGCCTCCTCGAACCCGTGTACGAGCGCTACCTCCGCATCCAGTGCAGGCATGTACCCAACCACATCGCCATCATCCAGGACGGGAACCGCAGATACGCAAAACTCCTCGGCATCAATACGGCGGGGGGACACCGGGCCGGCGCCGACAGGACTGAAGAGATGCTTGACTGGGCCCATGAACTGGGCATCAGGCATATCACTCTCTATACGTTCTCAACGGAAAATTTTTCCCGGACGAAAGAGGAGATCGATCACCTTTTCGGCCTGTTCCGGGAGAAATTCACCAGCGTGGTCACCGATGAGCGGGTGAAAAGGTACCGGATCCGGGTACAGATGGTCGGCGACCGATCGATGCTCCCCGACGACCTCAAATCTGCAATTGACGCTGCGGAAGAAGCCACGAAAGACCATGACGGCTTCTATCTCAATATCGCCCTTGCGTATGGTGGAAGAAACGAGATCGTGCTCGCTGCCCGGCAGATCCTCAAAGAAGTTGCGGAGATGCAGATCAGCCCTGAGGCGATCGATGTCCAGATGGTCGAGCGCCACCTGCATGGAGGAAAATGGATCCCCCCTGTCGACCTTATTATCAGGACCGGAAACGAATACCGCACCTCAAATTTCCTGCCCTGGCTTGCAAACGGCCATGAATCGGCAGTATATTTCTGTGCCCCGTACTGGCCACTGTTCAGGAAGATCGATCTTCTCAGGGCCATCCGTATCTATGATCAACGGATTTCGGAAAAAGCCTGCTGAATAAGAAGCGGATCTTCCCGCTGGACAGGATCGCGTACTATATTTCTTTTGACGGACAGATGAAGAGATGGTGGGCCATGACGGAAAAAAAGGAACGGGGTGCCGGATGGCGCCATGTTACGGTAACCGTGAGAGAGGATATCTTCATAAAAACGAACGAAGCCGGTCTCGATATCTCTGATATATGCAACCGTGCACTGGCTGATCTGGTCAGCGTCGATTACTGCCAGCAGCAGATCGGCAGACAACCGGTACCGCCGCCGGTCATCATTGCTGCAGAGAGCCCCGTTGCAGGAACGAGGGGTGACGCTCCGAAAATCTCGCCGGTATCCCGGGCTCCGGTCATAAACGCGGATGACCCGTCCGCAGCGGCAAAGGCGATGCGGTCAAAACGCCAGCGGACGGTTAAATCTGCACCGGAGGTACCCGATCCGCCTATACCGGATGCCGGAAAAGATGCCCGGCAGTTGTTCCCGTTGCCAGGTCAGGGTTCGCTGAAAAAAAGTCAGAAAGGCATCCCGAGAAAGCGTGAAGTCGGCGGGGCGCTGAAAAAATTTGTCGTCGCAAAAATAGCACGCATTGAAACTGATGACGCCATCATCTCCAAGGATGAATTGTACCAGGCATTCAGCCGCTGGTGCCGTGAGCAGAAGATAACACCGGTCCCCGAGCGGAGGGTGGTTTCGGTTGCGCTGAAAAACCAGTTTGCCCTCCAGGAGAGAACCGCCGACGGTGTCCCATCATGGGTGAATATCCGCCTGAAATAGTACCTTTTTATTTTCCGAAGCGGCGTATCCGCGACTGGTAGTCCCGCAAAATCCGCAGGAAATCCACTTTCCGGAAAAATTTCCAGTTAACATCTGAGAAGAAGAGCTCGGAATACACCGACTGCCAGATAAGAAAATCGGTCAGGTGATCCCCCCCGCTCTTGATGACTACATCCGGAGTGTACTGGAAGGTCAGGCAGGACTCGATGAGCCTTTCGTTGACAGATTCCGGGGGGATCCGGTCCCGTGCCATCTTCCTGATGCACCCGGTAATCTCTTCCCTGCCGCTCTTACCAGCGGCAACAACAACGTCCATCCCTGCTCCGGTAATCTCCTCACGGTCACCGACATGCAGGACGAGGTGTGCTATGGTGCCGATTTTACGGATCTCCCCCAGGTACTCAGGGTTTTCAGGATTGGGTGTGGCTATATGGAAGACAAGGCTGTGGATCCCAAGACAGGGAGGTGAAGTGCACCGGGATACATATGCCGAAATCTCGTTGCACCAAGACGTGACTTTGTAGAGGTTCCCCGGTGCATCAGCCATGTCCTGCCCGCTGATCATGAAGCATACATGCGTGGGGAGCTCCGTTATCTGTCGCATGAGCATACGCTCGTAGAGCCAGTAAATCATCTCTACCCACCTATTGACGGGCAAAGGTAAATATCCTTGAGGGTCGGAATACTGGCCCGGGCCCGGCCCATCACCCACGCCAAAAATGCCATGTCCGGAGGCAGTCAGTATCCCACGGTATTCATTCGCTATCATCCGCATCCTGTTTGTTTCCTGTGTATCCGCCAGAACGGCCATATTCCGACAACCTTGGGCGAAAATCGCCATTTTTCCCCCGGTTTCCCTGACCGGTAAATAGGAGCCATTATAAACCTTCTGACGAAATAATCACCAGCAAATGTACTCTTATAAGACGGGGATCGCACTCATAGACGAGGTAAGCGGAGGCTTCGATGCAGGGATCAATGTCCTCATCCTTGCACCAGCTATGAGCTATGCCGATCAACTCGCCTACACCCTTGCAAAACCATTGCAGGGCGAGTACGCGATCGTTCTCTCCACCAACGAACGTGCTGCCGAAGTTATCGACGCCTTCAAGCTCGCAGGCGCAGACAAGAGGTTTACCGGCGTCATTGACGCCATCACAAAGAGCTCGACCCCGGGCATCATGGATACCCAGAGAATGATGTTCGTATCAAGTCCCACGGACCTCACGGGTATCGGCATCAAATTTTCCAACATGATAGAGACGATTTTCGAGGGGGATTTTTCCGAGGGCGAAACGGGCCTCTTTCCTCCGCCAATCAGGTTATGCGTAAATTCAATTTCAACATTGCTGATGTACCGCAGGCTTGAGGTCCTGTACCAGTTTCTCCATGTCCTCATCGCCAAGCTGAAAAAGATCGAGGGAGTCGGCATCTACCTGCTCAACAGCGAATCGTTCGATGACAAGACGCTCTCCCTGATCAAACAGCTCATGAACTGCGTCATTGAAGTCAAGCTCGAAAACAACATCAGCTACCTGAGGATCCAGGGGATCCCCGGCGTCAGCGGGGACTGGCGGAAGTTCACGGTTACCAAAGGTCAGGTGATCCTCTTCGAATGATATCGACCGGAATAAACGGCCTCGATGAGATGGTCGGGGGGGGAATTCCAAAAAACGGCAGGGTGCTCTACAGCCTTGACCCGGGTGTCGACGGCCGGCTTTTCATGATCTCGGCACTCTCGTCCGCACTTGCCCAAGGGACATCCTGCCTCGTGATACTCCCCCACACAACGGTTGAGGCATTCGGGAATGATGCTGCCCGAATGCATGGCACCGGACTGGACAGTGCGCCAAAACAACCCGTGTTTCTTGACACTATTGACAGGGAAAGAATCCAGAAACTTGGCCCATCGCAGGAGGCCAGAAAACGTGAATGGGTGAGACGGATACAAAAAGTCTGCAGGGAGAACCAGGTGGAGGTCATCTTCGCCTACTTCGATCTCCTCTACGAGGATTTCGGCCTAGAAACCGGCCTTGAAATCCTTGAGTCGGCAAGGAATTCAGGAGCATCAACATATATCCTCGAACTTCTGAATTTCGATGGTGCGCCGCTTCTGGAACGGTTTGTCCGTGATTTTTCATTTGATCTTGTACTCCGGGCCCGATCGTCGCTCCATCCGCTTCCGCAGTTCACCTACTTCACCCTTGTCCATACATCATGGTCCCCAAACTATTGCCGTTCTGTCCCGTTCAGTATTTCAGAGGGCCGTGTCGTCCCGTACGTCCCGAAGATCCTGGTGACCGGGCCCCCCGGTTCCGGTAAATCCACGTTTGTCACCAGTGCATGCAGGAACGAAGGAGAGGAGGATACCGGAGTAACCTGCAGGAATGGGAAGGACCAAGAGATCGATTTTTGCTGGCTCCGCTGGAATGACTTTGATATTACGATATATGGGACACCGGGGCATACCGCGTCTGATCCCCTCGTCCCGCCTTCGTTCAAGCGGGCCATGGGAGTAGTCCTTGTTATCGATGCCACAAGACCGGGCCTGCTTTCGAGCGCACGACAACTCATCGAGAAGGTTACGGTCCATCTGACACCGTTGGTGATAGCCGCCAACAAGAGCGACCTGCCCGGCAGCATGGACGAGCAGGAGATCAGGAAATCCCTCGGGATCCCGGCGGATATTCCGGTATTTGCGATCTCCGCGATACGAAAACCGGATGTCCGGTTCGTTCTCGAATCACTTGTGGATTCTATTACGCAGGTATCCTAGAAAAACGGGGATTGCAGGGGATTATTGGTGTATCCTGAAATAATGGAGCGGCCATGCTGACCTTCATCGGTCTCGGGCTGTACGATAAGACCGATATCTCGGAAAAAGGGCTGAACTGCATCAGGAATGCAGACTACGTCTACCTTGAATGCTACACCTCACGGCTCATGGGTTCATCGCGCGAAGATCTCGAACAGTACTATGGAAAACCGGTCCACCCGCTCTATCGTGAAGACGTGGAGCAGCACCCCGAAGTGATCCTCGAACAGTCAGGGAACAGGAGCGTGGTGTTTCTCTGTGCCGGGGACCCGATGGTATCGACCACCCATGCAGACCTCCGGATCCGGGCTGCAGAACGGGGGATAAAGACCATGATCGTACATGCTTCCTCCATCTCCAGTGCTGTCTGCGGCCTCACCGGGCTCCAGAACTACCAGTTTGGCAAGTCCTGCTCCATCCCGTTCCCGCAGAAGAACTGGTCCCCGACGACAGCAATCGACGTGATCCTGCAGAACCAGTCGCTCCGGCTGCACACGCTCGTATACCTCGATATCCAGAATGACCGGTACATGATGGTTCCCGAGGCAGTCACGCTGCTGGAGAGGATGGCGGAGGAAAAACAGTTCAGGATTCCCCTGTACGTGGGCATTGCACGGGCCGGTTCGGATGAGCCGGTCGTCAGGGCCGGAACGGCAGATATGATAACCGCGACAGATTTCGGCCCGCCGCTCCATATTCTGGTCGTCCCGGGGAACCTGCATGACATGGAAAGGGAATACCTTGAGAGGTTTGCAGGGTTATGAAGCTCCGGGAATGCCAAGCCCTCCTCTCACGCTCGCTTTCTGTTGCCCGCATCCTCGTCCCTGATGAGACTTCACTCGGGCGGACTGCAGCGTCCATCCTGATGATGGCGGAAGCCTATAAAAGCGACGGGAAGGCATTCCTCGATTCCGGGGACCCGGTAAATGCCCTCGCCAGCTGCTGGTACGGGTTCGGCTGGCTGCACTTCGGCATGGCATACGGGCTGCTGGTTACCGGTCCGGGAAAAGCGGACTGCCCGTTCTCCGGATCCTGCGAGATCCTTCCCGAGACACAGGGTGAACGGCTGAGGGAGAAGACTCTGCGCTACCAGCGACTGCTTGACACCGCAAGGATATCGGTCCGATGCGCCCCGGACCCTTCAGCCCCGGCACACGAATTTGGTGTACGGACGCTCTTTATCGTTTCAATCTATGCCTGCCAGGGGGATGTGTTCCTGCAGGCTGGCCTGCCTGAAGACGCCCTGGCCTGTTTCAGTTACGGCCACGGATGGGTCGATGCCGGGGTCAGGGCCGGGCTCTTCACCATCACCGCGGAACGGGAACTTTTCACGGTGTGATCCGGGATTTCCGGAGACTGTTTTTTAACGAAAGGGGATTGGTATAAAAGCGTTAATACTATGCACAATAACTTCTAAAGATAACTGGCACTGACGGGCTGCAGGCCCTCATTTACGGGTGAGAACAATGGAAAAATCGCAGCGGAGATGGCTCTATGTTTCTGTCGGTTTCTCCCTCCTTGTCCTGGTCGTTATCCTGTATTTCACCATCAACCAGAACACCCTCCGGTACATCAGGGAGATCAACCCGTGGTTCCTCCTCCTTGCCTTTCTCACCCACATCCTGACCATGTGCTTCTGGGCAATGCGGGTCAAGAAGATGTCCGGTTCCCTTGGGTATCATATAGGATTTTTTTACAGCCTGAACCTTGTCTTTGCAAACCTGCTTGCCGCAGCGGTCACGCCGGCCCAGGCGGGGGGAGAACCGGTACGGATCCATGAGCTGTACAAGGCAAATGTCCCGGTCGGCGACGCGACAGCGGTCGTGATCATGGAACGGGTTCTTGACGGTATTGCGCTCGCGGGCCTTGCCGCGTTTGCCATGATCGTGCTGACGGAACAGTGGAACAGCCTCGGTGCAATTTCAACGGTGATGGTCTATGTCACCTGGATCTTTGTTGCCGGATGCCTGTTCCTATTCTACCTTGCTGTCCGGCGCCCGGATGTAGTCAAGAGGGTCGTGAACCGCAGTGCCCACTTTCTGACAAAGAAATGGGATCGGGACAGGGTAGAAGAACTGGTCGAACGGGCGGACAAGGAGATCGACAATTTCAACGAGGCTGTCATCCGGTTCGTAAGGACCGCCAAAAGCGGGCTTTTATGGGGGATGCTCTTCACCCTCCTCTACTGGGTCTCGGAGATCATCACCGCCTCGCTCATCCTCGTCGGGCTCGGACAGCCCCCGCTCATCTTCGAGTCGTTCGTGATCCAGCTGATCCTCGCTATCCTGATGATGATCCCGCTGACACCGGGAAGTTCCGGCATCGCAGAGGTGGGCGCGACCTCGATGTATGCCCTCTTCATACCCGCATCTATCGTCGGGATATTCGTTGTTATCTGGCGGATCGTACTCTATTACTTCAATATTGCGCTTGGCATCCTCTCCAGTATCATCATTGTCCGCAGGGAAGCAAAAGCCGGCGAATAAACCTTCCGGGGGATACCGAACTCTTATCTTTGATAAAGGCAATCACTCTCCACGGCATGGCGCAGATCCGGTGCGAGGTCAGAGGAGTATTTGTCGCAGTCGGCGATTCGGCAACAGTCCCCCTTGTCGTACTCTCGGACGGAAGCGACCGCGTCCTGCCGATCTTTATCGGCATCTGGGAAGCGATCTCCATCAACAGCGCCCGGAACAGGGAGGTCCTGCCAAGGCCGTTCACCCATGATCTCTTCCTCGACCTCTGTGAAAAATTCTCCATCGCGTTGCGGTTCCTGCAGATCGACAGTATCGAAGACGGTGTATACTATGCCCAGCTCGTGTTCGTGACCAATAACCACGAAGAATACATCGACTGCCGTCCGAGCGACGGTATCGCGATCGCCCTCCGCGGGGATGTCCCCATCTTTGTCGAAGAGTGCGTGCTGGAATCGGCAGGGCAGAAATCCGAAGATCTTCCCCAGGTAGTTGAGCTCGCCGAATTCCTCCGGAAATAGGAAAAATTATTTTTTCCTGTGCTCGAGTTCCTGCATTACATCGGACAGTTCAAGATCGGCAGCCCTGAGGGCGACAAGCAGGTGGAAAAGGAGATCCGCAGCTTCTTCGACCGTGCGTTCGTCCACGCCGTTTTTTACCGCAAGGATGAACTCGGTCGATTCTTCGCCCACTTTCTCCAGTACCTTGTCTATCCCTTTTTCATCCGTGAGGAGGCGGGTCGTATACGAATCGGGACGCGGATTCTGTGCGCGTTCTCCTATCACATCCCAGATCTCTGCCAGGATATGGGTTTCAGCGGGTTCTTTCATGCTGCCTCCGCAGGAAGGAGGACTTCCCCGATCTCGAGACCGAAGAACCGGCGGCAGAGGATGCGCGCCTTTTCGATGTTGCAGCCGGCCTTCCCGATTGCGATGCCAAGGTCGCTCCTCTGCCTGACAAATACGTTCACCGGCCCGTTCCCTTCCCCGTGTTCGGTTCTTATGACCTCCGCGGGTTTGAAGATATTGGCTATGAACGTATCCGGCGTTTCTGCATACTCGACCATCTCGATCCGTTTTCCGAGCACATTCTGGAGGCGCCTGATGTTCTCGCCTTTTTTGCCAATTGCGAGACCCATGTCCCCCGGGCGGACCACATAGATCACCCGGTCAAACCGGTCGTCAACTACGCAGTCGAGTGCCGTTGCTTTGGTCAGGATCCGTAATTCTTCTATATACCTTCGCTCTTTAAAGCCGATATTGCGCTCCATTTGAAAATCAGTCCTATTGTATCCGCAGGTTTTGGGATATTCGAAGTTTGATCTGAAAATGCGGGGACGCATTTTCATCTGATGTGGATGGACACCTTGGGCGGTTCATCCACTTTTTATTCCTGTTGATAACCGGTCCGTCAGAACCGGGTGCTGTACAGTGATTTATAAAATAATCACACGCTGCTTATGTAAAAAAGTTGTGAAGGGATCCTGTGAATTACTGGTAGGCGTAATCGATGGATACATCTGCAGTGACCGTGACCTCTCCCGGTTGCACGGGAGTCGGAACAGCGGCCTTTGCTGCCGCCAGGGTCTCACCTGAATAGGAGTTGTAGACTACCGGAGTGTAGCCCTGTGAGATGACAACATCCCGGGTCCCGCTGATATTGACACCCATGGCAGCTGCGACGGTGTTCGCGTCCGCCTGGGCACTGGAAACGGCATTTTTCAGGGCAGTGCTCCTGAGCGACTGGGCCTGCGCGTCCGAGAGCATGAACTGGATCGAGTTCACCTGATTGGCTCCGTTTGCAACGGCAATATCGATCACACTTCCTGCCTGGCTCACGTTATCCAGAGTCATCAGCAGGGTATTGGTCACGTGGTAGGTCTTTATTACCGGGTTGAGGATGGTCGAGTCCTGGTATTCCGGGTAGATGGAATACCCGGTGGTCTTCATGGAGTCCTGTGGGATCCCGGCGCCGGCCAGCGCATTGATGACCTGGGTCATCTGTACTGCATTGTCTGACTGGGCAGTCTTCACATCCGGGTTCTCGGTCTCCACGGCAAATGAGATCTGGACACGGTCTGGCGTCCCGGTCACGGTCCCGCTCCCGTCGGCATGGATCAGTTTTTCGCTGACGCTATCGGAACCTGCTGCGGCCACACTGCCGGCCAGGGCCAGGGTTGCAAGGACGATGATGGCGGTTACAAGAATGAGTCTTCGCATCATGGTATTCGCATGATCTTGACCGTACAGGAGGTTAAAGATTGCTTTGACTGCGAATACGGTCGCAGTTATCTGGAGCGATCCAGGTAAATATGGTGTTCCTTCCGGGTGCCTCACCACTTCGGGTTCGGCATCGGGAAACTACAAGATGGCTGAGTGTCAATACTTCTGGCGACCAGAGCATGGCAGCGACAATCGTAGAGAAGATATTCTCAAAAAAATGTGGCAGCGAGATCAGGGCAGGAGAAGTGATCATGGCCCCTCTTGACGGGGCAATGATCCACGACATCACCGGCCCTCTTGCCATCCAGAAGTTCTACGAGATGGGGGGATCTAGGGTGTTCGACCCCGGGCGCGTCATCATGCTTTTTGACCACCAGATACCTGCGGACTCCATCGAAGCGGCGACCAACCATGTCTACATGCGGAAATTTGCTGCCGAGCAGGATATCCTCAATTACGACATCAACGAGGGAGTCTGCCACCAGGTGACTGTGGAGAAAGGGCGGGCTGCGCCGGGCGAGATTGTCGTTGGTGCAGACTCCCACACCTGCATGTATGGCGCTGTCGGGGCATTTGCCACCGGTATCGGGTCGACTGACATGGGGTTCGCGCTGAAGTTCGGGGCGCTGTACTTCCGGGTGCCCGAGACCATCCGGGCCGAAGTGACCGGAAAATTCCAGAAACGGGTCGGTCCAAAGGACCTGATCCTCTCGATCGCGGCTGATATCGGTGCCGACGGGGCGACCTACAAGGCGATCCAGTTCACCGGCAAAACCATCTCAAAGATGGACATGGCAGGAAGAATGACCCTCTGCAACATGGCGATAGAGATGGGCGCAAAGGCGGGGATCGTGGCACCGGATACGGTGACATGGGAGTACATGAAAGGGCGGCGGAAGATGAAGCCTTTTGAATTGGAGAGCGACCCGGACGCAACGTTTGCGGAGACCCGGTCCTACAGCGTCTCCAGTCTTGAGCCGCAGGTAGCCGTACCCCATAATGTCGATACCGGTGTACCGGTCAGTACCGTGGCAGGGACGCACGTGGATCAGGTCTTCATCGGGTCCTGTACAAACGGGCGATTCGAAGACCTTGCAGTGGCAGCGGAGGTACTCGGCAAGAAGAAGTTCAGCCGGAAAGTCCGGGTCATCATCATCCCTGCGTCCCGGGACGAATACCTCAAGACTCTCAAAGCCGGGCTCATCGAAAAATTCGTAAAGGCGGGCGCACTGGTCGAGGCCCCCTGCTGCGGACCCTGCATGGGCGGGGCGTTCGGCCTCCTCGCGCCCGGCGAGGTCTCGCTCTCGACCTCGAACCGGAACTTCCGGGGGCGTCAGGGGAGCACCGATGGGAAGGTCTATCTCTGCTCCCCGGCAACGGCGGCTGCGAGCGCCATGAAAGGCGAGATCACCGACCCGAGGGAGGTGTGATGATGGCAGGCCGTAAATCCGTACCGGTCAAGAGCGTTGTCGTCAGCCTGCGACCGGTCACCACGAATATGCGGGCGTGGAAGTTTGGCGACGATATCGATACGGATGCAATCATCCCGGGGAGGTTCCTCACCATCAATAACCCGGACGAACTGGCGAAACACGCCTTCGAAGGCACCCGGGACGAATTCGCAAAGAACGTGAAGGAAGGCGATGTCGTTGTCGGTGGCCGGAACTTCGGGTGCGGGTCCTCCCGCGAACATGCCCCGCTCGCGCTGATGGGGGCCGGGGTGAAGGTCGTGGTGGCACGGTCCTTTGCCCGGATCTTCTTCCGGAACTCGATTAATGTCGGCGTGCTCCCGGTCGTATGCCCGGAAGCAGATACGATCGCTGACGGGGCGAAGGTCACCCTGAAGATCAGGGAGGGGTATCTCGAAGCGGGCGGGAAGAAATACGGGATCGAGCCCGTACCTGAGTTCATGCAGGGAATCATCGATGCCGGCGGGCTCGTGGAATATGCAAAGAACCTGAAAGAGGTGCCGGTATGTACAAAATAGCGTCAATTGGCGGGGACGGGATCGGCCCGGAGATCGTGGCCGAAGGAAAGAAAGTTCTGGAAGCAGCGGGCGAGAAGTATAACTTCGATATCCAGTGGACGGATTTCGATATCGGGGCGGACCGGTATATCCATTCGGGCAAACTTATCACCGAAGAAGAATTTGACGAACTCTCGAAGTTCAAAGCGATCTATTTCGGTGCCATCGGCGACGAGCGGGTGAAGCCCGGCATCCTCGAGAAGGGAATCCTCCTCGCGCTCCGCTTCCGGTTCGACATGTACGTCAACCTCCGCCCGATCCGGCTCCTGCACGGTGTGGAGACACCGCTCGCCGGGAAGACACCCCACGACATCGACTTTGTCGTGGTGAGGGAGAACACCGAAGATTTCTACATCGGCATCGGGTCCCGGTTCAGGAAACACGAGAAGAAGGAACTTGAGCTTATCCGCGATCTTTACCGTGTGAAGTTCGGCCTCGATGTCACAAGCGATGCGGAAGAGATCGCCTACCAGATCGGGGTCATCACCCGTGAAGGGTCCCGCCGGGTCCAGACCTATGCCTTTGACCTTGCCATGAGCAGGAGAAAGAAACTCACCTCGGTCGACAAGGCAAACGTGCTCTCTGATGTGTACGGGCTGTGGCGTGATGTATTTACCGAGACCGCGAAGTCCTACCCCGGTGTCACAACCGAGTTCACCTTCGTGGACGCGATCACCATGTGGTTTGTCAAGAACCCGGAATGGTTCGATGTCGTGGTCACGCCGAACATGTTCGGGGACATCATCACCGACCTCGGCGCCATGATCCAGGGCGGGCTCGGGCTTGCACCGGGCGGTAACATCAACCCGAAGGGCACCTCCATGTTCGAGCCGATCCACGGCTCGGCCCCCAAGTACAAGGACTTGGGCGTGGCAAACCCAATCGCCACCATCTGGGCAGGGTCGCTGCTGCTCGATCATATCGGGGAGCACAAGGCAGCGGCCGCAGTAGTCAGCGCCATCGAGCAGAGTATCAGGGACGGCGTGGTGACAAAGGATCTGGGCGGCTCGGCCCGGACCACGAAGGCCGGCTCGTATATCGCCGAATGCGTGCAGAAAGGGAAGTAACCCGTTTCTGAACAGGGCCTTTATCACTAAAATGACCCTGAAGCAGTTCTCTTTTTACGTTCGTGCTGGATACCATCCTGCATCGCCACCAAAATCTTCATCATCCGCTTATCCTGAGCCCGTAAGTGCATGGGGAAAGAAGACGGGGGCTCTTTGCATTGCAAGAGAGATGACGGTTGCACTTGAAAAGAAAGTAAAAGAGAGAATATCCCCCTTATTTCAGGAGTTCGGGATGATCTGCCAGCACCTGAAGCGACCTCTGTTTATGGACGTATGCCGGATACCACACAGTAAAGAACACAGTGTCACAATCCGAAAACCCGATACCCCTTTTGTCATTCAATAAAATAACCGCTTAATCAAGGGATATGATACGTTAAAAATACTTGATATGCCGTCTGAAAAATCATTTTTCTGGTTAGCGATAATAGGTATAACATTAATTATGGCGGGCAGTGAATTCCTGCTATTTATCGGGTGGACTGGTGGCGTTATAATCGTAGCCGGTTCTGTCTTTCTAGTTATTAGGCTTGCCGGATGTTTGAACTGGGTTGAGGAATGGTTTGAAAAAAGGGGTATTAAGTCAGAGAAGTAATATTTTTGGTTTGCATCAAAAGGACACGATATCATTTTGCACCACAGGAGAGGGGGCCGGTCCCTCATCCGGTACCGAGACGGCCACTGCCACGGTCAATGGGTTTTTTACCCATGAGGTGGAGTATCATCCATCTGATCCGGCCTTTTTGCGGATGCAGGTGGCCGGGACGGGAGGAACGATGGTAGAAGATCTGCAGATACAACGGGAGCTGATGCAGGACCTGCTCGGGCGTCTCTCTGGAGTAGGGAAGAAAGGCAAGGAAGCCGCAATAGAAGCCCTTGCGGTGAGCACGGAGGACGAAGACTGGAGGCCGAACGAGCTGATACGGCAGGGAGGAATCGAGATAATCAGGAACCTGCTCAGGGAAAAGAACCCGCATATCGTCATTTCTGCCCTTGAGGTTATCATCGCCGTTGCGGCATCAGGCGAGGAAGAAGCGCTTATCAGTGACGGGGTAATCGCGTGCCTCGATACCATGCAGGATGATAAGAACCCCGCGATCCGGAAGAAGGTACGGGAAGCACTCTCGCTCCTCCAGCCCGAAGTGGAGGAGGTTATCACTTCAAAACCCGAGGACGATTATTAAATCCCGGCACCGGCGAACCGGGACGGGCGGGGGGCGACGGATCCGGAATTTTCCTCACCCGCTTTTTCAACATACATTATTTCAGGTTCTCCGGTATCCTGGAAAAACAGTCCTCCTCTTCTCCGTCACCTTCTCTGGCGAAAATTGACCGGAAAAATCCCTTCGGGGGCTTTTCGGGAGTACCGGGTCCCGCAGGTTTTGTCCTGCTGCCCTTGAAGAGGAGTTCGGCTTCAGCCTGACCTTCTTCTATATGCATCTTATCGGTAACATCGACCACGGAACCGGAAATGGCAACGGTTTTCCCGTTTTTCACGACCGGGATCTCGTCGACCTCAACCCAGATCCTCCCCCCGTCAGACACTGCCATTTCAAGGTGGTACGGTGGTTCGCGTCTCCCTGAGGTGACGGCCCGGATCGTCCGTTCGAGCCCCGAGGCATTTGCAGGGTTGTCGGTGAGGTACTCGGTCCATGAACGTTTACCGGCACCAAGGCGGCACCCGAGGAGGGCACGAATCCTCGGGCTGACATAGGTCATCACGTGTTCCGGCGTATGCGAATAGTACATCCTGTTCCCGCTCTCGAGGACGAGCATCAGCTCTTCGTCCTTCTTTTTTATCGCTCTCTGTTCGCTTTTGATCCGTGTTATATCCCGCCCGGACGCAACGATGGCGACAACCGTCCGGTCCCCGTCAAGGATGGACTTTGCCGACCAGCTGATACACCGCATACCCTTTGGAGTCTGCAGCCACTGCTCCACAACGCAGGCAAACGGGGGGCGGAAGAGCCGGGTCATCTGGGTCGCGATCACGTCGGAATACCGTTCATCCGTAACCGGCATGAAAACGCTGCCGACCAAGCTCTCCCGGTCCTTCCCCATCGTCTCACAGTACGTGGAATTGACAAAAAGGAGCCGCCCTTCAGGGTTGAACTTGACGAGGAGGTCCTGCTGGTTCTCCACAAGATCCCGGTATACTGTGTCCACACCTTCCATACGTATTCCCGCATTTTCCTGTGCCGGTCCACGACGTTCCTGTCGGTTAAAATGGAGGCCCGGTCTTCACTTAGGTTCTTCTGCTGCGGAACTATTAATGTTGCACGATATGTAAAAATCCGGGAACGGGAAACGGAAATTGAGAGGGTAAATCAGCTGTGCCAATACATGCATTCTGTTTCAGACAACCGCGCTGATCTTCTGCTGGCCTTCTACGATCCGGCGTATCTTTATGTCCGGCGTCTCCGGTATCTTCACGATAACGACGGAGCGTTCCTTCCCGTATACCACGGCACGGAGCGTGGCAAGGGAGAGCGTGAAATTCCCGTTTTCGAAAAGCTCAATATTCAGGGCTTTGCCAGATGCCGAGACATGCGCAAGGCCGCGGGTCTGCCCGAGATAGTAGTTCCAGTTGTGGGAGAGCTCTTCGACCTGGACAAATACCCGCCCGGAAACCGCTTTGATGAGATCCGCCCTGCGGATTGCATACCGGTTCCCGAGAATATGCAGTTCCATGACTTCGTGCGCTGTTCCCTCGCTGTCCTGGGCCCTGTACCGGGTCTGCTGAAGATACCCTGCTTTTTCCATCATACACGACCGCCTTCTGTCGTGTACTGGCGTTGACAGGGTGAGTATATATCCTGTCACCGTGCGCGGGGTGAAAGTGAAGGTGCCGAAGAGTTACTGCCGGAAACATCAGCAGGATGAGACGATGAACAGGTCAGGTTTTTTTATCCATGCACACATTCAGGACATTCTCGATAAAGGAGAGGGTCCCGTTGATGCCTGCAAGAGGCGCGGGATACAACCGGACTGTCCCCCTGAGGGGGGGGACGATGCCGCAGAATGCCACGTCCCCGCTGACCGCACGCTCAAATGAGGACCCAAGGACAAGATCCGGGCCATGGGCCTGGATGAGCTCCTTTACCTGAGGGAGCCCGTCCGTATGCACGACCGGGAACGGGGCCTCTTCCACTCGGTTGCGGGAACCGACACAGCAGATATCGGCATCCAGGTAGCGCCTGAGGGTCTTAGCGGCAAACAGAGCATAGGAGCATCCGGCAAATATGGCAGCAGATGGCGGATCATACCTGCGCAGGTACTTGTCGCACGCACGCACAATCCGCTCCTCCTGCTGCTGCAGCTCCGAAAGGACGGGGCCGACGTCCGCCCCTTCAATCGTATCGCCGACATTCGTAAATGTGGCCCGGATCTCCTCAAATCCCAGAGTCCCGCCGAGGTTTCTGCCAACACCAGATGAAAAATCGTCGTTGGTTCCAATGGTGTACGGCGAAGCGTGACCTGCCTTTTCCAGCAGGTCCTCGCAGAACACCGTCCCGTCCGGGACAGATGCCATGGAAAACATCCGCAGCAGTTCCTGTACATTCCCCCGGGAGAACGGGTCGAACAGGCATGCCCCGTCAATATTCACCCTCCGGGCTTCTGGATCGACCCGGGGCCCCAGCATGGCAAGGGCATTTGCATACCCGGTCTCCACATCACCGGAAAAACCCGGGCTGTCTACGAGAATGACATCGTGTCCGGCGAGCATGGAGCGGATGTCCTCACCGAGAATTGCGGGTACGCAGGTCGTTACCACCGCAATCCGTTTCCCGGTGCAGCCAAGCTCCCATATCACTTCCTGGAGCCGGTCTTCGGACCCGAAGATCACCTCGTTCTCGAGGATGAACGTCCCGTGGAGCGGTGCGTGGAGGAGTGTTGTCGGATAATAATAACACCCGCTGGAACCGTGGATGACAACAGCCATGCCCTCGAACCCGGCAAGACATGCAGCTGCCCCCGTCATGGCGCACGGCCAGAGTGGATTGTCGCACTCAGGCATGGATCGCCCTCCGCCAGCGGTGGAGCATCCGTCTCGTCCCCGCGGTCCCGACCGCCGGGCTGACCGGCAAAGCTCTCCCGCACCCGTTTCCCGGAGAGAGTCCAAGTGCAGCGACAAGCTCCTGTGCGGCCCCGGTTCCCTCCGGGCCTGACAGGGTAGTATCGAACACTACCGCAGACCTTCTGAGATCCGAAAATGAAGCAATCATCTCCTCCTGAAGGATCTTTTCGCGGTCAGCTGCACATGCCCCGTCGATCCCGCAGGCATCCGCTACAGACCGGATAAAGGAGAGAGTGTCTGACAGACCATGGGGAAACGAGGGGATAAATGGAGTACCAAACCTCTTCTGCAGGTATTCCCCGACCGGAAGAAGCGAAGGGTTCCTGAGGATGTTGAGCCGTGCTGCACCGAGCAGGGAAAGCTCTTCGTAGGTGATGGCATGCACGAACCGCAGGTTCACCTCCAGTCCCAGCCCGGAAAGCAGACGGGAGACTTCGGCATAATTCGCCCCCACTTCATACTCAAGGTTCATCTCGCCGATGATGTTAACACCCCTCCCTTCCGGGCAGGGCCCGGCGGTCCCCGCAAGGGCGATGAGGGCTCTGTTCAGACCATCCTGGAAGGTCCCCCCGAGAAAGCCGGCCGTGGGGACGTGAATGACCGGTACTCCGTAATCTCCGGTACACACGGCGTCTACATCGTCACCGATGGTGTCAACAATGCAGGTCGACAGGACGAAAATGGCATGCACGCCCCGGTCAGCTGCCTTCACCAGTGCCCGTTCAAGCGCCTTCTCGCCGCCGAAAACGATATCGCTTTCCTGAAGCCCTGTCGAGAAGAGGTCGGGCGCCATAACCTGCCCGTTGTCAAGCCAGGTCGCGTGGAGCAGGGAGAAATTGTGGTGGGTGCACCCTTTTGGCCCGTGCACAATGCTAACGGCATTGCTGACATGGGAGGTCACCGAGAGTGCCCCAGTCAGGGTACAGCCCCCGAGCCTAGAAGAATTCACGGATAAGGGATTCGAGTTCATCGATTTCAAGGGGGCTGGGGATCGACAGCCGGGTATTCTCCATGACATGCCTGGCAAGGGAGCGGTAATGCCCGGCCTGGGCCGAGTCCGGGCTGTACTCGATCACCGTCCGGCGGTTGACTTCGGCGAGCTGGACGATATGATCGCGGGGGATGTACTGCACGAGTGAGCTGTTCACCCGCCGGGCAAACTCGGTCACGAGCTCCTCTTCGCGGGGCTGGCCCTTCGCGTTGCAGATAATACCGGCAAGGCGGCATTTACTCTTCACCCGTAAGGAGAGCCGCTGGATCGCCTTGCAGATATTGTTGGCTGCATAAAGGGACATCATCTCCCCGGAGGTGACGAGGTAGATCTCCTGGGCGTAGCCTTGTCTCATGGGCATGGCAAACCCGCCGCAGACCACATCCCCGAGGACATCATACACGATCACGTCGCCCGTGAGTGCGCCGAACTTCTCCAGAAGCTGGAAAGTCGCAATGATACCACGGCCGGCACAGCCGACACCGGGCTCGGGCCCTCCCGCTTCGACACACCGGACGCCATTGTAACCGGTATAGACGATGTCATCAAGGGAGAGGGCCGCCTCGCCCCGGGTCCGGACCAGGTCCATGACCGTAGGGATAAATACTCCCTGCATCAGCATCCGCGTGCTGTCCCTCTTGGGATCGCAGCCGATCTGGAGGACGGAAAGCCCCATGCCGGAGAGCGCTGCCGACAGGTTCGCCGAAGTGGTAGATTTCCCGATACCCCCTTTGCCGTACAGGGCGATCTGCTTCATCAGGATAGTATGGGGCGGCAATTTATATTAGATCTCCTGATGTTAAGAAAAGTAAAGTTGTTTTCGACAATACGTTTATCAGTTTTCTCCAATTTAATTTCGTTTTCGCAGCGCGAAAAATCGTGGATCGCCTCTATCAAGCGCGGTTCTGAACAATGCCCGAACAGTCATGGTGTGATGCACCGCGTCCGCATCACGCAGACAGTGAATGATAGGCAGCGATGGCTTGCAACTGGTTGGCACGTTTACTGCCACGTCATTTCAAAAGGTTTCCTGCTGGGTATACCATTGAGCTTGTACTCAGGGTGATCGGACCTCAGGCTGTACGCGAACCTGCGTCCCACTGGCAGGGTAAGCACCTTCGGCAGGGGTTCGTACCTCACAGCAGTGGCCATCGGGAAGAATCCCGCCCAGCAGGTCCCGATGCCAGACGCCGGCACAGCAATATCGAAATGGGTCAGGGTGATGGTGGCATCCACAACCGTGATCGGGTTGCGGCAGCACCATTCCGTTAACCTGTTTTTATGCCTATAGTCAACCCGTCGCCAATAGGGAGTATTGTACTTCTTAATGAGGGACAGCGGGCAACCATCTCGTTGAATTCTTCAAGTGATTCAGATGATCTCATTATCCGTTTTACCTGATCAACGTCTTCCGGTTGTGATGCATCCGCGTCCATAACCGGTAAAAGAGAATCTTCGGCCAGAAACACTCCCCCGGGTTTCAGAAGGGTGACTAAATTATTCAGCAACACCGGGTAAAGTGTTTTATCTCCTACATCCTGAAATATCAGATCGAAGCTCTCTTCCAGAGTTGGAATTATTTCTGTTGCATCACCGATTATTACCTCGATAAATTCAGCAACACCCGCATGCTGGAAATTTTTTATTGCTTGTTCTGCTGACTGCTCATTCTGCTCAATCGTGGTAATTTTGCCGCCGTATTCTCTGGCAATGTTCGCCATAGATACTGTTGAATAACCTATGCTTGTCCCGATTTCTAAGATCCTTTGCGGTCGTACCAGACGTATTAATAACTGCATCATTCTTGAAACGTCGCTATCCACAACTGTTCCGAATTTTTTCAGTTCTGTCGATTCAATATAATTTTTTTTGAATGATTCGTCATTTTCATAGAGGGTATCAATATATGATACGGCTTTTTCAAAATTGATCTTCATGTTCCCCACTTTCCTTTCTGTCTAAATAAAGAGTGGGAAAGAGTCACCTTTCTTCTCTTGGGCATACCGAAAGAGGTGTATCGTACGGCCAGGATGAACGAAGGGATGAGATAAGGGAGATGTTCATCAGTACTTTCGAAATTAAATTCAACAAAATAAGGTTCTCAAAATATTTTGGTGATGTACGATTTTTGCTGAAAGTCTTGTCACGAAGAAAACCGACGAGACATGTGAAGATTGCATCACGGGTCTGTCCCCGGTACAGGATCAGGGTTTTTGGTTGGTGAGCCGATAAAACGTTCAGGTTCTCCCCAACAACGGTTAACGAGAAATTATTTCAGGACTGCACAAGGAATAACGATTATGGAAAACAAGGCTCTCAAAAAAGTATCCCAACCTGGTAATCACGAAATGATGCGGACGATCACTCTTGAAGAGCACTTTGCCAGCCCGGCATTCCTTGATGGCCCGGGACGAAAACTCAGGGAACAGGCAAGGATGGACGGGCGCATCGGCTATGGGAATCTCATCGAAGAACTGTCCGATCTCGGCGATAAGAGGATCGCAGAAATGGATGCTGCAGGAATCGACGTGCAGGTATTGTCGCTGACCGACCCCTCAGTTCAGCAACTCGACGCAACCGGGGCAGTAGATCTGGCCCGCGAAGCGAACGACTACCTCGCTGAGGCGGTGCGGCGTTATCCAAAGCGTTTCGCCGGGTTTGCCACTCTGCCGACCGCCGCTCCCGACATCGCTGCCGGGGAGCTGGAGCGCATGGTTCGTGAACATGGCTTCAAAGGAGGCTGGATCAACGGCCACACCCGGGGCCGCTATCTGGATGACAGATATTTTTGGCCGATCCTGGAGCGTGCGGAAGCGCTCAGGGTTCCACTCTGCATCCATCCGACACCGCCACCGGAACCAGTGATTAATGCGTACTATGCAGGTTTCTCACCAGAGGTGACAAACGGGTTATCCCGCCACGGATGGGGCTGGCATATCGAGACCGCGGTCCATGTCCTCCGCCTCATCCTCAGTGGAGCGTTCGACCGGTTTCCGGATCTTCAGATAGTGATCGGCCACATGGGGGAGGCTCTCCCGTTTATGATGCCCAGACTCGACAAAGGTTTGTCTGCGAGCGTAACGAAGCTGAATCATCCTGTCGCAGACTACCTCCGGGAGAATGTCTACTATACGTTCAGCGGTTTCAACTTCACCCAGACATTTCTCAACCTGTATCTTCAGGTCGGAGCCGACCGGATCATGTTCTCTGCCGACTACCCCTATAGTCAAATGGCGGAAGCACGCGACTTCCTGGATCAACTCCCGGTGAGCCCTGCGGATAGTCATAAGATAGCACACGGAAATGCGGAGCGCCTCCTGCGACTCTGATACCAGGATGAACGTGGTACCGGTAATGTAAATGGGGTTACCACGTTAACCATGGTGGAGCGGAACGCTCGGGCCACCACTGACGCCATCCTGAAGATGTCACGCATACCAAAAAGAGATTGTTTCCCTGAAGGATATCAGGAAGAACAGGCCTGCCGCTATGGGTGCCGTTCCCGCCTTCGCAATCAGGGAAGCCGGAATCGTTTCAGCGTTTCCAGACTTCCAGGCTTGACATGTTCTTCCCGTGGTACGTAATCTCGCCCGCGGTGAGCACGAGCACGACAAAATCGGGATTCTCGGGCGTTTTGAAGTGCTGTTCGAGCATCGGGTTCCAGTATTTCTTTTTCGTCGCAACGTCCTCGTGGATCTTTCCCTTTGCCCTGATCTCGACATACGGATCGGAGAACTCCTTTCCCGACCAGATGGCAAGGGCAGTGTCAGGGTTTTTCTTCAACTGCCCGACCTTCTTCGAGGACTTTATCGTCGCCCCGACAAGGGTCATGTCGGGAAAACCGGCGAGCACCATGAACCGGACAGCCGGCAGCTTTCCGTCGAGCGTGGCAACTGCCGCAACATGGGGGCCCCCGATCACTTCCATGATCTGCTCTTTGAGTGGCATACTGGACATTCTCATCCAATATCGTATAAATATACTGATTGAGGAATCCGGTGCATCTCTATGACTTCATGGCTTTTGCCGAGGCGGGGTGCGTCGCGCGACTTTTGAAAAGTAACGTTGTGTTGCAGGAAGAGGCGGAGGATCGTTCGCCGGGGAACCCGGGAGTGCATCTTCACTTCATCCCGGCCGATCTTTTCCTTGAAAAAAGTTCAGGTAAAATTCAGATATATCCATGCAGGTATCCCGTCGGACGGGTATGTCGTTCTGCCGCACCCCTATTCTGCGATATGGATCCCCCTGTGCTTTTTCAGGATGTCGTCTGCAAGACGGTTGAGCGCCACGACCGCCGCCTCATCCGGCATCCCCTTTATCACGACCGGTTCAAGGACTTCGACTTTGACATGGTCCAGCATCTTGACAATGGTCTCTGCCGATTTCCCCCCCCAGCCGAAGGAACCGATGACCGAGGCGAACCGCACCTTGGGTTTCAGGAGGTTTGCCAGGTACGTTGCGTTGATGATCTGCGGATGGGGGCCGAAAAGCACCGTCGGCGTTGCGACAACGATCGTAGCCGCGTCCACAAGGGAGAGCGCGAGCTCGCCGATATCGGTGTGGGTAAGGTTGAAGGGCTTCACGCCGATTCCCCGTTCGATAAGCGCTCCCGTGAGAAGTTCCACCATCTTCTGCGTGCTCCCGTGCATGGACACGTAGGGAATCACGACCTCGTTTTTGACATCGTCCGATACCCAGTCCGCGTAGGCATCGAGGATGAACTTCGGGTTGCGGTGGATCGGCCCGTGACTCGGCGCGATCATTGCGGGGTCGAGGCCCCTCGCCATCTCCACGTACCCTTTGATACTGTTCCGGAACGGCATCATGATCTCGGCATAATACCGTTTTGCCGAGCGGTAGGCCGCTGCTTCATCGGTTACGTACAGCCCGCTTGACGCCATGTGGAACCCGAAAAGATCGCAGGGAAATAAAATTTTATCCTCCTGCAGGAACGTGATCTGGGTCTCGGGCCAGTGCGTCCAGGGAGTCATGAAGAACCGGAGCGTCCTGTCCCCGAGCGAGAGGGTCTCGCCATCCTTGATCAACTGCACGCTCCCGGGAGGGATCTGCAGCAGGGCGACGAGAAGGTCCCGGCACTTTTCATTGGTCACCACTTTTACCTGCGGGCACATCTCAAGGAGCATCGGGAGGGCCCCGGAATGGTCCTGTTCCGCGTGGTTGATGACCACATAATCGATCCGGTCCACTCCGAGCTTTATGATGTTCAGGATCAGCTCTTCTTCCTTCGTGGGATCAACCGTATCGATCAGCGCAGTCTTCTCGCTGCCACGGATGAGATACGAGTTATAACTCGTCCCATCCGGGAGCGGGATCAGTTCGTCAAAAATTCTCCGGTCGAAGTCAAAGGCCCCGACCCAGTAGATCCCCCTGGTTATTTCGCGCGATACCATAGAACCGTTCAGCACTCCCTGATGAATAATTTCTTTCCCGAAAAGCAGACATGGCACTTCCAGTCATCCGGGAGACAGGTGAACTCTGTTCCGGAAGAGATATTCTGGAGAGGATCCCCTTTCTCCGGGTCATATACATGCCCGCATATCGTGCATACATATCTGTCCATAAAATACACCCCCGGCTGGTTTGGGCAATACAGAATAGCGTCAGGATTTAATAAATGGTTTCGATTATGCCAGGGAAAGGGAACAGCGATAATATACAGACCGTATTATGCCTCCGGGCTTTTATAAATCCGGTAGCGGTTGACAAAAAAGTGGAACGACTGGTTTTTCCGTGCAGCCGTTTCGAGGAAAAAAGACTTGAGGATCTCGAACATGAAATCAATCCGTGAATCGAATCTGCGGGGGATGCGGGCATTGAAGTCCTCCTTCGTGAGCTCATCCGTGGATGGCATCTCCGCAATGCCCAGTTCCTGTGCAGCGGCCCCGGTAATCCCTGCATAATACCAGCTCTCGATCTCCATGATGACTACCACGATGCTGCCCCCGTCAACATTGCTGAAGCGGTGATAGAGGATCTGTTTTTTGTCCCGTACCGAATGTTCGGAATCGATATCCGCGACGAAGATGTAGTCGCTCTTCATCAGGCTGACGCTTTTTAAGAACCTGTTCACCTTCTCGCGCTTGGTGCAGGCATACGGGACGATCTCGACCGAATCATACTGTGGTGCGAAGAGGGGTTTTATGATACGGCCGAAGAACCGGACATCATCCGCTCCCTCGACCAGGATGAACAGGCGCTTCTTCATTCAGATTCCCAGCAGGTTCTGTACGAACAGTTCTTCGATTCCTATCTCGTTTTCAAGAAAGGTCCTGATCTCCTCCTTGTCCGAAGGGCGGGAGACCAGGGAAAACCCCTCGCTGTCGCGGGATATAAGGAGGATATCGTTCAGGGATGCATACCTGACCACTTCCGTGCTGTGCGTAGTGACCATGATCTGCTTCTTTTCTGATGCTTCCTTCATCATGGCGATCACCCGCGAGACCAGGAACGGGTGGATGTGGCTCACCGGTTCCTCGATGATGATGAAAGGTTTCTCCTCAAAATAGAGGGCGATGATCAGCGCAAAGATGGTGATCGTCCCGTCCGATAATAAGGAAGCGGGCAGGTTGCGGTTCCGGGTATACCGTTCGCGGAGGGTGAGGATGAGCGAGACATCCATGAACTTCTGGACGGAAAATTCCTCCACGAACGGCAGGATATCCCGGAGGAGGTTGGAAAATTTCCTCTTCTTTTCCGGGTCCTCGATGATGGTCTTGACAACCAGTGCCAGGTTTCCCGCGTCCGGCTCGAGCTCGCGTTTCCCGGTGATCGCAACGCCTTTTTTGGGTAGTTTCGGGTCAATATCATAAATGGCGATCCTGTCGAAGAACCGGTCCAGGTGCGGGAGCGGGGAGCCGTAGATCGTCTCGAGGAGGAGGGTCTTTTTCGGGAGGCGTCTGTTCCGGAACAGGATCGGCACAACCTCGTTCCGGGTAAGGCAGCATCCTTCGGGCAGGTCGACCTCGTAATGAACCTCGCCGCTGTCGCACGAGACACGGATCTCCCCGCGGCCGAGAGCTTCTTTCTCCACCGTCTCACTGCCTGCACACTCGCAGGCTGATATCATGCAGCCAACCACGAGCCGGTCCCGGGTTACGACAAAATCGTCTCCCTCCCCGCTGAACCTGATCGCGAACTCGTAGGACGACTCGCAGGCCCTCAGGCCCAGCAGCGGGAGGTCTTTCTGCCCGGTATCGATGACATCCATCGCCATGTCCGGCTGGTATACCACCCTGATGACCAGGTCCCGCGCTGTGCCGATCTTTGCGTTCCTGAGGTAGTCCGCGCCTCCCTGCATGGCGATCGCGTTGACGAGCCCGTGGGAGGCAATGTCGCGCAGGAACCGGAAGATGGACGTGAAGTTGGACTTTCCTGCCGCATTGGAACCGATCACGACAATGAACCGGGTGAGCTCGACATCGATTGAGGAAAAACTCTTGAAATTTTCGACATGGATCCGCAGTATCGGCATACGCATTCCCGGTGTCATCGTCATCCCGGAAGAAAAAGAAGGTATTGGTTGTGACCGGCACCGCGTCACACGGGACACTCCCTGCAGGTACGATGACCGGTAGACACGGCTGGTTGCAGCAGATCAGAGTGCCCGGGCAGGACTGCCTGTCTCCGCCTTCCTCGTTTCCCGGCAGGTACTCAGACGGGCGACAGGGGGATATAGGCCAACTATGCCTGTTGTATCACCGGAATGGCAATCGTGGCAAAATTCCGGGAAAGGTACCAGTGGATCCCGACAAGGGTCCCCAGTGAGATGGCCGCAGAGAACAGGACAGGTGCCATCGCGTAGCCAGTATATGCGATACCGGTCCCGGCGGTCATCGGGAAGACCATAAGCACGGTGGCGACTATGCTGGTGGCGTAGACATCCCGCACGGAAAAAAAGAAGAGCGCGGCGATGATCCCGGAACCGATGTTCCAGAGTGTCATTTCCTGCGGCAGGACCCCGGGGGTCTGGACAACGGGAACAATTCCGAACAGTATTGTGGTAACCACGACCCCGGCGCAGATGGAGGCCAATGCCCCGCCGCCCCGGACAAGCGCCTGGACGTGGGTCCCGACCAGCACCCAGCAGACCATGGCCGAGGCAATCCCGCTGGGAAGGAGGAGCAGGAACACCCGGAAAAAGGACTGGCGGTCCATTCCCGGCGGGCTGAACAGGACAAATGCCACCGAACAGATGGCAAGGGTCAGTGCGCAGGCCAGTACAGTGCGCTGGGCTGACCGGAACCCGATCTGGAACAGGTTCACCGCGCCGGAAAGAAATGAGCGGCGGATGAGGAAGAGCGGGACAACCGATCCTATCAGGATGCATGCCACGAGCGTATAGATGACAAGTCCCGCGGAGTCAGGCCGCGAGAAGAGGCGTACATTGCCCTCCAGCAAAAAGATCTCCATGAGCCAGATGCTGTACACCAGGAGCGGGATCACCAGCAACCTCAGCACCGGCTGGATAACGAACGCAGGGGGCGTTCCGGAGGGTTCCTTCCTGGAAGCAGTATCACTCTGGCTCATGTCATCACGCTGGCGGGACTGCTTACCGGTATGCTCTCCCACCAGATGTCTGTTGCCTTGGGATTTGGAGGGGGACGAACCGGGACCAGCGGGATCCGAGGCGGCCCATGTCAGGTCCTTGCCGCAAGCAGATCTTGGATTGCATGTTCCTGTTCCTCGCGGCTCATCTTTTTTCGTGCCATTCGTTCATCGAATGTCGGGAATTTTTTCTGGTAAAATACCCCGAGCGCTATGGGGGCGTCGCTGCTGTAATCCCATTCCCTGGCCTTCAGGCAGGCGTGTTCGAAGCTGGATGCGTCATGGCCGGTAAGGTCGTACACCCTGGGGGTGTAATAATCGGCAGCCGGGAAGAAAGTGGCACAGATCTGAAGCGTGTCGATGAAGGAGAAGCCACGGTGGGCGATCCCTCCCCGGATCAGGCCCTTCAGCTGGTCCATCTTCCGGCTATATCCCCGTGCGACATAGGTTGCCCCGCTTGCGAGCATCAGTTCGAGCGGGTTGAACGGGTACTCGAGGGTGCCTGCAGGTGTGGACTTCCCCCTGAACCCCAGCGGGGACGTTGGGGTATACTGGCCGGTGGTGAGCCCGTAGACACGGTTGTTGTGCACGATGACCGTGATGTCGATGTTGCGTTTTGCCGCGAAGATGAGGTGGTCGAGGCCCTCGGCATAGGAATCGCCGTCACCGGAACAGCAGATCACGGTAAGGCGGGGATTTGCGAGTTTGATCCCGGTCGCGGCAGGGATGGTGCGGCCGTGGAGCGAATAAAAACTGTTGATATCCAGGTAGTCGGCGATCTTTGCGTGGCAGCCTATCCCGGATACGAGTACGACGTCATCGAGGGATCTGCCTTCCTGCTCCATTTCTGTGAGGATGTTCTTGAGCGTGTGCTGGATCGAGAAGTTGCCGCATCCCGGGCACCAGCTGTTCTGGGTATCGGTGATGATCTGACGCCCGGTCATGCCATCGCCTCCCTCACCTTAAGCAGAAGTTCGTCGACCGTAAAGGGGCGGCCGTCATACCGGAGGATCTTCTTATCTGCACGTATTCCCTCCCGTTCGATAAGTGCCACCAGTTGTCCCGTTGCATTCTCCTCGACCGCAATCAGCCGCTCAACTCCCCGGAGAGATGTCTTCAACCGCTCTACCGGGAGGGGTGAGAGAACCACGGGCTGGACCACCTTCAGGCCGAGCTGTGCCGCGACTTCCGTGCAGACGCACCGGGTCGACCCCCAGCAGAGGAGGGCGGTGGAGGCGGCGGTATTGCCCAGGACATTGAGCGCAGGGTACGTGTCCATTTCTGCCGCAAGCCCGTCCCATTTCCGCAGCCGCTTCCCGGTCATTTTCTCCACCATCGGCGCTTCTTCCGTTGTAATGCCTGCTTCGTCATGGGCGTAGCTGTTCACCTTGACAACCGCTCCCTTCGTGCCCGGGAATGCCAGCGGTGAGACCCCCGACGGGGAATCTGAATACCGGCGGTACGGCGCGGCCCCGTCCCAGGGTAAAAATTCGCCGTGCCCCCGGGGCCCGGTCGCCACGTCGTTCACGCTGTAGGTCCCCTCGGAAAGCGTCTTGTCAGCCAGGATGAACGCAGGAACCTGAAATTTCCACGCCAGGTCCGTGGCAACGGCCGACCAGAAGACCGCCTCCTGTGCATCGCCGGGAGCAACAATCAGCCGCGGGAACTCTCCCTGTCCGGCATTGAGGATGAACCTTAGATCGGACTGCCCCGTGTAGGTCGGGAGGCCGGTAGAAGGCCCGGTCCGCTGGGAGACCACGAGCACGACCGGGAGTTCGGCCATGCCGGCAAAGGAAAGCCCTTCTGACATCAGGCAGAACCCTCCTCCGGATGTGCCCACTGCCGTGCGTTTCCCGGCAGAGGCAAAACCAAGCGCCATGAGGATGACCGCTATCTCGTTCTCCGGGTGCACGACCGTGATGCCCAGCCGTTCCTGCTGCTCGGCAAGGAAATGGAGGAGGCTGGAGGACGGCGTCATCGGGTACGATATATACGCCTCGAGCCCTCCCCTGACCATACCGAGACCGATCGCTTCATTGCCGCTCAGGAGGGGCAGTGCCGGACTATCGCAGCGGCTGATCTTCCGGACCGGCTGGATCTGGTCGTAGGCCCGCCGTGCCACCTTGAGATTGAGGTCCACGCCTTTCGGGATGTGGGCCCTGAACACCGCTTCAACCGTCTCCCATTCGATCGACGCTGCCCGTGCAAATCCCCCGATGATCGCGGAATTTCCCATGATGCCCGGGGCGTGCTCCGCCTCGAGCACAGACTTTACCGGGACACCCTGGCCGTCAGATTTCACCAGGTCTGCGTTGAAGATGACCGCATGCTCCGCGTTCAGCCGGTCCCGGTGCCTGGCGATGGTCTCCTGGTTGAGGGCGAGTATGAAATCGATGGTATTCCTGCAGCTCCCGATAGCCTGTTCAGAACCCCTGATAACCGTAAAATTATGACCGCCCCGGATCAGGGAAGGGTAGTCGAAGTACATGTAAATCCGGTACCCCAGGTGGTTCAGCAGCTGGGCTACTACCGAGCCGGCGCTGTTGATGCCATCCCCCGCCTTCCCGCCAATCAAAACAGATACTTCTTTCATGCAGGTTCGCCGTATGTCTGGTTCAGCCGTCACAGGTATATAGATTGGGATACCGGAGGGCGGATCTTCACCAGGGAAATCCGGAATATTATCACCTGTCAGCCGGACAAAATATTCCCAATAGTTATATTTAACTAGGCCGACACCAATCATCAGTTCTATACAGAGTCATTCTATCCTCCAACTCCATACATTTGCAAAAAATATCATATAAATAGGATATAATCCATTCAATTGATCTCCGGATAGGGCAGAACAGGAGGAAATAGTGAATACGAATGGCTTGGTATCAGATAAAAAAGCGTACTCTGTCCATACCACCAGCGGGATGGATATGGATGGCCTGATCAAGGCCATCAGGCATACCAACCTCGGTATCAGGTGGAGAGCGGCCCTCGCTCTCGGGGAGATCGGTGAACCCGCGATAAAACCCCTGATCCGCGCACTCAAGGAGAATGACCAGGATGTCCGGTGGCTCGCAGGGCTTGCCCTCGGAAGGATCGGCGAGGCTGCAATCCCCCATCTCATCCGGGCATTGTCCGAGGCTGATTATGATGTGCGATGGCATGCCACCCGGGTCCTGGCCGAGATCGGCGATCCCTCCATCCAGCCGCTCATTGCTTCCCTCAGGAATGAAGACAGCGATGTCCAGTGGCGAAGTGCATTTGCCCTTTCCCTCATAGGCAAGCCCGCGGTCGGGCCCCTCATCCTTGCGCTGAAAAACCAGCTCTGGTGGGTCAGGGTCAGGGCAATATGGGCGCTCGGCGAGATCCGAGACCGGAGTGCCGTTGAACCATTGATCCAGTCCGTCAACGACCAGGACTGGTATGTCCGCTGGAGCGCTGCGGATGCACTCGGCAAGATAGGAGACATGCGGGCGGCGATGAGCCTTGGCAAGGCATTGGAGGAATCGGATTCATTTGTCCAGGTGCCGGCTTCCTGGGCACTCGGCAAACTGGGCAGCGGCGCCCCGGTCGACGCCCTCATCCTGTCCCTGAGAAATTCCGACTGGTATGTCCGCTGGGGGGCTGTGGATGCACTGGGAAACATCGGTGATGCAAAGGCGCTTGAATCCCTGAAAAAGCTGCTTGAGGACAAGGACGATTACGTGCGCCGGGCAGCAGACGATGCGATCACCAAGATCCTGAACAGAAAAAAGACGACAGATGCCGGCAAAAAGGCTTGACTATCCCCATGAAATCCCTTATTTCTGCATCAGCTGCTCAAGAATGGTTTTCATGTCATTGATCTTGTAGGGCTTGGAGAGTATCCCGGAAAAACCGTATCGTTCAAAATTCTGCACAACCGGATCATTGGTATAACCGGTGGACACAATAGCCTTTACTGCAGGATCAAATGCCCTGAGGTGGGTGATCGCATCTTTCCCGCCCATGCCGTTCGGGATCGAAAGGTCGAGAATGACAATATCAAAGGGATGTCCGGCAGATTTTTCCTTTTTATAGAGATCCAGCGCCTCCGCTCCATCCTTGGCAATACTCGCATCATACCCAAGGAAGCTGAGCACCTCGAGCGTCACATCGAGGATGATCTCTTCATCATCCATCAGGAGGATCTTTCCCTTGCTGGTCATACAGGGTCTGTCCCTTACGTAGTATTTCTTGCCGCATATACTAAATAGTATATCATGGGCCTGATACCGGAGTCGCCCTCCGGGACAGGACCTCACCGTGGTGATGATATTCGTAATCCCTGATTTTAAATCATCCGCCGGTTCTGCGTTATAAGGGTCTTCGTTATTTCTTCAATGCCCGCAGGCGCGTGGCCTCTTCCCTGTCTTCCACCCGGAGGAGGAAGGTGCCGTGACAGGGTTTGGTATACGGGAAGATGACAAAATCCCCGTCGAGCCCTATCGCAATCGGGGGGAGGCCGATGACATGGACATCGAAGATCTTGAACCCGGGCTGGATATCGATCGATTCGCGGAAATTATTCTTTATGTAGTCGCGGGACTCCTTGAACGTCGCGTCACGCAGCACGATCTCGTAGTCCATCGCCTCTACGCAGCCCATGGTGCCACCTCGTCAAGGGTTTTTTTCAGGGGCAGGGGGTTATGGACCGCCTTCGCCGCAATGATTGTACAGGGAAACTCGATCTTCTTCACCTGCTCATCGAAATGTTCGCCATATACAAGGGCATACAGTTTCGCGCCGGAGATCGCTCCCATGGTCGCCGCGTAGCTGACCCCCGCATCGTTGTGGATGAAGACGAAGCACTGGTCAAAGTCCCGTTTCTTCTCCGTGATCAGCGCGACGGCCCGATCGAGGTCGATGACCTCGCCAAGGTAATGCCGGTCCGGATCCGAAACGACAAGCAGGGTGTTTGCTGACCTGTTGCCGGCAACAACCGGTGTTATCCCGGCCTTTTTCAGCCGGTTGATGAGATAGAGCGCGATACTGGTCTGCACCGGTACCTGCGGGCACCCGAGCACGAGGAGTGCTGTTGCGGGCTTTGTTATCGGTTCACCTGTCACGATTTCACGTCCCCTGCGATAGGGTATAGTTTCTTTACTCGGTTACAGGAAATAACTTTACGCATCACGGCCATACCCGCCGGAAATGTTCATATCATACCTGCGTTTCGCCATGGACCCATGCAAGGTAGAGCGGGTACCCGGCAGTGACCGGCACTGCGATGATCTCCGGCACTTCGTAGGGGTGCAGGGCCCGGAGTTCCCGGATGACCCTCCCGGCATGCTCTTTCCGGGTCTTCAGGATGAGCAGCTGCTCTTCATCGTCACAGAACTCCCCCTTCCAGTGGTACCATGACCTGACAGGCATCATATTTACGCAGGCCACGAGGTGACGGTCGAGGAGTGCCCGTGCAATCTCCGCGGATCTCGACCGGGGGACCGTGGAGAAGATCACACAGATCTCCGGTATTGGGTCCGGACTTTCCGATTCCACCATGACGATGAATGTTGGACTGCGGGATAATAAGGATAGTTCTTTCTCTCATATGCCCCGGGTTGGAATGAACCTGCCGGCATGAGGAGTTAAATTCTAGAGAATACAGCGCAAATAATAGGTACTTATGTACGCATCACGCATGGATAATCTCCCGCCGTACCTTTTTGCACGGATCGACGAGATGAAAGCGGAGCAGCTGAGAAAAGGGGTCGACATCATCGACCTCGGCGTAGGGGATCCGGACCTCCCGACGCCACCCCATATCGTGGCCGCCCTCTGCAAGGCAGCGCATGACCCGGAGAACCACCACTACCCCTCCTATGCCGGCATGCCCTTATACCGCAGAGCCGTGGCAGGCTGGTACAAAAAGCGCTTTGGCGTTATCCTCGATGAAGGAAAGGAAGTCCTCGCCCTCATGGGCTCCAAGGACGGCATCACCCATATCGGGGAGGCATTTGTCAACCCCGGGGATTACGTGCTTGCCCCGAGTCCCGGGTATCCCGGCTACTCTACCGGCACCCTCTTCTCTGAGGGAAAAGTGCACGAAATGCCCCTCCTGCGCGAGAATAATTTTCTTCCGGTGCTGGACACTATACCAAAGAAGGTTGCAACATCCGCAAAGCTCATGTTCATCAATTACCCGAACAACCCGACTGCCGCAATTGCCCCCCCGGAGTTTTACCGGGAAGTCGTGGACTTTGCCACTGACAACAACATCATCGTGGTTTCGGATAACCCGTACTCCGAAGTGGCCTTTGACGGGTACCGCGCCCCGTCGTTCCTCGAAACAAAAGGCGCCATGGAAGTCGGTGTCGAGATGCACTCGCTCTCCAAGACCTACAATATGACCGGCTGGCGGATCGGCATGGCAGTCGGCAACGCGGAGATCCTTGCGGGCCTCGGGCGGGTGAAGACCAATGTCGACTCCGGGGTCTTCAACGCGGTCCAGCACGCGGCGGTCACGGCACTGACGGGGTCGCAGGACTGCGTGAAGCAGGCCTGTGCCACGTACCAGGAGCGCCGGGATGTGCTCATCTCCGGACTGAGGGGTCTCGGTTTTGACGTACCGTCACCAAAGGCGACATTCTATGTCTGGCTCCCGGTCAGCGACTGCATGGCGTTCAGCGCACGGCTGCTCAACGAGGCGGGCATTGTCGCAACCCCGGGGGTGGGCTTCGGCTCGAGCGGGGATGGCTACGTGCGGTTTGCCATCACGCGCCCGGTGGCACGGATCCACGAGGCAATCGGACGTATGCGGAGGATGAAACTGTGAGGCTCGCCCACCACCTCACCATAAAGAACGGCCACCTCCGTATCAACGGCCAGGACTGCGTTGCCCTGGCAGAGAAGTACGGGACGCCGCTCTATGTCACGAGCGAGGACCGGATCTGCGAGCAGTTCCTAGATTACCGGAGGGCGCTCTCTGCGCGGTACCCGAAGGTGCAGGTGCTCTTTGCAGCAAAGGCAAACGGCAACCTCGCGATCATGCGGGCGCTCGCGCGGCTGGGCGCAGGTGCGGACGTCTTCTCATCAGGAGAACTCACCCTAGCGCTCGCCGCAGGCATGGCACCGGAAAAACTGCTCTTCAACGGCAGCTCGAAGTCCCCGGCAGACCTGGAGCTCGCCGTGGAAAAAGGGGTGAAAGTCTCGGTGGACTCCCTTGACGAACTCCACCAGCTCGATGCCGCAGCACGGGCGGCGGGAACGACCGCGAAGATCGCGTTCCGCGTGAACCCGGCCCTTGAAGTCCCCACGCACCCGAAGATCGCAACCGGCCTTGCGACCAGCAAATTCGGGATCCCGCACCGGGAGATCCCTGCGGCCTACCGGGAAGCCCTTGCGTGCAGCAATATCCTGCCGGTTGGTATCCACTGCCATATCGGGTCGCAGATCCTCGATGTCGAGCCATTCGCACGGGTGGCCGACGTGATGGTACGGATAGCGAAGGAGCTCACGGAGATGGGCGTGAGACTGAAGTTCATCGATCTCGGCGGCGGGCTTGGCATACCCTACCATCATGACACTGACCCGGCACCAACACCGGAGGACTACGCGGCAAAGGTCGTGCCGGTCTTCAAAGCCGGCGTCGGGGCATGCGGCATCACCCCGGAACTCTGGGTCGAGCCCGGGCGGTCGCTCGTAGCCGACTCCACCATCCTCCTCACCCGGGTCAATTCGACCAAGGCCGCCCACAAGAGGTTTGCGAATGTCGACGCTGGTTTCAACCTGCTCATCCGTCCCGCAATGTACGACGCCTACCATGAAGTGATCGTTGCCAACAAGGCGGACAAGCCTCTTACCACGGAATACACGGTCACCGGGCCGATCTGCGAGAGCGGGGACATCCTCGCACCTGACCGGAAGCTCCCGCAGCTGGAAGCCGGCGACATTATCGCCATACTCGATGCCGGGGCCTACGGGTTTGCGATGTCCTCGCAGTACAACAGCCGCCCCCGCTGTCCTGAGGTGCTGGTCAGGGGCCCCGATGCCGCGCTGATGAGACGGGGGGAGGCTGTCAGCGACCTCACATCCGCGATGGAACAACCGCCCTGGCAGCGGTAGGCGGAGGCCTGCCCTTGCTCTTCCACCACGCGCTGGTCGACGACCTCATATCAAAAGAGGAGTTCGAACGGCGGGTCGAGGCAAAGATCGAAGAGTGCGGCGACCTCGTGGACGAACCGACCGCAGCGATGCTTGTCATCGGCGAACTGGGACGTCAGCACGTGAAGATCAGCGGGCTGTCGGCAAAGTCCAGCCTCTTCTCCTTTTTCGGGAAAGTCATCGACAAGACCGGGCCGAAGGAATTCGAGCGGGCTGATGGCGAGAAAGGGGGGGTTGCCACCCTGCTCCTCGGTGACGAGACCGGGACGACCCGCGTCGTGCTCTGGGACGAGAAGGCGGGGGCGGTCCTTGAGATCGCTGCCGGCGACGTACTCGAGATCATCGGCAGGCACCCGGGAAAGAGCACCCGGGAGATCTATGCCCTTGCCCTCCGGAAGGCCGGCTGCGAGATCACCTGCCCCACTCCTCCTGACGGGAATATGGCCGGGAGCCTGTCGGATGAACCGGTAGATCTCGATGCCGTCCTGATCGCAGTGAAAGGGCCCCGGACATTTACGAAGAGAGACGGTACAACCGGCGAGATGGTGGAAGCAATCATCGGTGATGCGCTCGGGACTGCCCGGATCGTTGCCTGGGTGCCGGAACTGCTTCTCGGTATTCCTGCCGGTGCAACCGTCCACATAACCGGGGCAAAACCGAACGTCCGGGACGAGGGGAGAAATTACAGCCTTGACGAGAAGAGCAGCGTTACGATGATCGATATCCAGGTGCCGGTCCCGTTCTCGCCCCTGGGTTCGGTCAGTGACCGGGGCATCTACACCATACAGGGGACAGTAAAAGAGGTAAAAGACCCACGATCGTTCACCACGCGGAACGGTGCCACGTCCTGGGTCCGGAATATTGTCGTGGGAGAGGGGGATGATGATCTCAGGGTTGTACTGTGGGGGGAGAATGCGCTCGTCCCGCTCAGTCCCGGGGACCGGGTCGAGGCCTACCACGCCACTGCCCGGGCCGGGCGGTTCGGGGGGATCGAATTGGGTGTGGGAAGAGGCAGCGCGTTCCGGGTACCGAACGAGGTGTCCCGTCCCATCGTCTTCTGCGGTGCCATCATCTCCGGGCCGGGGTGCACCTTCATCGATGATGGAACGGATCGTTACCTTATTGAGGGCGAGTTTCCCGAGGGGAGCCGGGTGAGAGTGACCGGCATCCTTTCCGGCAGCCGGATCAAACCTGAACAGATCGAACCTGCCGGCATGGACGCAGATGGTATCCTAACCCGGATCCGCGGCTTCAGGGAACGACTGGCCCGGTAACTTCACTTTCACGCCACGCAGTCCGGGAGTTTATATGTCAGTCTTTAACATCTTGTTGTGCCATAGGAGATGTACAAGACATGGCTGAAGGACCATTGGAAATTGAAGATTTGCCGGGCGTCGGCCCGAGCACCGCAGACAAGCTCCGGGAAGCAGGTTACCTCTCGGTGGAAAGCATCGCAACCGCATCGCCGGCAGAGCTCTCGGAGGTCTCCGAGATCTCCGAGTCGACCGCAAAGAAGATCATCAAGGCCGCCCGGGAGGCAGCTGATGTCGGGGGGTTCAAGACCGGGAAGGATATCTTTGAGCAGAGAAAGGATGTCAGGAAACTCTCGTTCCGGGTCCCCGAGCTGGATAATCTGATGGGCGGGGGCCTCGAGACACAGGCAATCACGGAGATGTACGGCGAATTCGGTTCCGGCAAGAGCCAGATCGTCCACCAGATGGCGGTGAACGTCCAGCTCCCGGAAGAGCAAGGCGGCCTGGACGGCAGCGTCATCTATATCGATACAGAAAATACCTTCCGTCCCGAGCGTATCGAGCAGATGGTCAACGGGCTCGGGCTCGACGATATCCCGGATGCCCAGGAATTCCTGAATAATATCCATATTGCCCGGGCCCACACGTCGGACCACCAGATGCTCCTGATCGACAACTCCCGCGAACTGGCCAACGAACTGAAAGAGAGCGACAAGCCGGTCAAGCTCTTCATCATCGACTCGCTCACCGCCCACTTTCGGGCAGAATATGCCGGCCGGGGAACCCTCGCAGCCCGCCAGCAGAAGCTGAACCGCCACATGCACGAGCTCTTCAAGCTCATTGACGAACACAACGCGGTCGGGCTTGTCACCAACCAGGTCATGTCCAACCCGGCGGTCTTCTTTGGAGACCCGACAAAACCGATTGGTGGCAACATCGTCGGCCATACAGCAACGTTCCGTCTTTACCTGCGCAAGAGCAAAGGCGGAAAACGCATTGCACGCCTCGTGGACAGCCCCAACCTTCCCGAGGGTGAAGCTCCATTCATCGTTGAAGAAGCAGGTCTCAAACCGTGCTGAAAGCGCTCCTGACCGATATTGACGGGACACTTACCGATCCCTCCCGGAGGATCAGTACCGGATCCATTGAGGCGATCCGATCCCTCACCGACCGGGGGGTCAGGGTGGTACTGGCAAGCGGGAATACATCCTGCTTCATGGACGCACTCTGCAAAACGATCGGGACTGATGGCACGTTCATTGCAGAAAACGGGGGGGTATTCCGGACAGGGTTCACCGGCCCCCTCCATATTACCGGAGACCAGGGCGAGTGTAAAGATGCCCTGGAAAGACTCCAGGCATATTACCGCCCGAAGGGACGGGAACTCGAGCTCTTCAACCCGACATACCGGTTTGCGGATCTCGCGTTTGCCCGGACCGTACCTGTCGAGGAGGTGAAGATCATCCTCCGCGATCACCCGGTTCAGGTGATCGACACCGGGTATGCAATTCACCTGCAGTCCCCTGGCATCAATAAAGGGACAGCACTCGTGGCACTCGCGCAGGAGATGGGTCTCTCCCCGGCAGATTTCCTCGCAGTCGGCGATTCAGTCAACGATATCCAGATGCTCAGAACTGCCGGGACAGGGATAGCGGTAGCAAATGCACACCCGGAGACAAAAGCGGTGGCCGATTATGTCACGGAAAAAGGATATGGTGACGGGTTCACCGAAGCCGTCAAAAAATATTCGTCTTATTTTCTCGCAAGATAGCGATCTACGACAATATAATCTTTGATATCCTTGACCGCCTCGAACGGAATAAGCAGGAGCTTGTCATCTTCGAGGTTGTAACCATCGGTGGCAAAGGTCTGGTCCGGGTGAATGATCATCTCGCAGACCTGCCCGGAGTCAAAATCTACCCGGATGTTCTTGAGAGTGCCGATGAGCTTGCCGTCATTCGTCATGATCTTCTTTCTCGAAAGGCTGCGGGCAAATATACGAGTCATAAAAAAATTGACGATGTATAAATATTTAAATTGTTCTAAAAACCGGAGAGAAAAGAGTATTTTTCAGGACAAATGGCGCATAAACGTTATTTGAATATTTCAGCCGCCATCCGGATGTCTGACCCGCGCAGGGTCTTTCTCCCTGCATGGTCGGACATCTTCTTTGCCTCCTTTGCAAGAAAGATGCCGTATTCCTCCATCAGGGCTGCAAGGGTCTCGGTGGCATCGGCACTCACACGCTCGGCACCGGCTTTCTTGATGATGCGTTCAACAGCTGCCTGGGAAAGTTCTGACATAAAACCTCGGTTCCTCTCATACATTTTACCTTGACATATCTAAAGATATTGCATTTAAAACGAGGGGAATACCCGGATGATATCCGACTGGGTGAGGATGCCGACCAGTTTGCCGTCTTCGACCACGACCAGCCTACCGATCTCCCGCTCCTTGAACCTGCGGATGACCTCGAACAGTTTCGTATCCGAAGACGCCTCAACGACATCAGCAGTCATCACCCCGGAGACTTCCGTGGTGAGCGGCAGTCCCTTTTCAATGGCCTTTGCAATATCGCTCATCGTAACAATACCGGCAAGCCTGCCGTCATCCACGACCGGGGCACCATGGATGCGGTCGCGGTTGAAGAGGAGAAGGGCGTCCCTGAGCGTATCCGGGCTCTTCAGGGTCTTCAACGGGGTACTCATGTAATTTTTTATCGGTTTCTTGGGCAGCGAGATCATCTCGGATGTCGAGATGAGGAGGGACTGGCTGGACTCGTCCCTGCCGAAGACCTCTCCCCGGATCATGAGTTTGTTGACCGGCGTGGGACCGATCGTGATCTGGTCCCCGATCTCGAAGAGTTTTGCCGAGCCGACGAGTTTGATCACGGCGTGGCAGATATCCGGGTGGCAGAGCGTGGTAAAATCGATCTCCTGGACATTTGCTCCCGAGACGGGCTCCCCGTTCCTGCTGATCCGGACATCATAGTCGCCCCCGGAAACGTTCAGGTTGAGTTCCGCATAGGCAAGCGCTGTCGGTATGTATCCCCCTTTCGGGCCCGGCACGCCGTCCACGAGCCCGACGGCTTTCAGGGCCTGCATCTGGTTGCGCACCGTCCCGGGGTTGCGCTGGATCATCTCGGCAATATCTTCCCCTTTGATGGAATGCGACTGCTGGTGGTAGAGGGTGATGAGGGTGATGAGGATATCCTTCTGGATCAGGGACAGGTCCATAACGATAAACCGTATGACACTCCATAAATAAATAGGTAGGCGATTTGTGGAATTCGAAAAGATGCCGACGGTCCCGACTGCCGATGAGATCCTGGACCGGAGTTTCCGCCGTGCGGCAAAGAAGATGAAGGAGAAGATCAACAAAGAGCGGGCCAACGAGGAGTTCGTCCGTGCGGTCGGTGCGGCGATCCATGACCGGCTTGTCTATATCATCCGGGGGTTTCCGGAGTTTGACAGCATCCCCCCATTTTACCGGGAACTGGCAGACATTCTGTATGGCCTTGACAAGATAAAACAGTCCCTCGGTGCCGTGGGGTGGGCTGCAAAGCACACCAAGATGGTGGGGAGCCAGCTTGCCATGCAGTCGCGGAGAGCGGACGATACCCTCGTCCTGAGGAAACGGGCGGTCGCCCGGCTCGCTTCGATGGTCCACCAGATCGACAAGGACCTCCTCTTCCTCAACGAGGTCAGGAACGTGCTCCGCAAACTTCCCCATGTGGAGGACGCGTTCACCATCGTGATCGCAGGTTACCCCAACGTTGGCAAATCCTCGTTCATCCGCCGCGTCTCCTCCGCCGAACCCCAGATCGCATCCTATCCGTTCACGACAAAAGGCATCATCGTGGGGCACCGGGAGATGGGGCGGGAGCGGATCCAATTCGTGGATACCCCCGGCATCCTCGACCGCCCGGCGGAAGAGCGGAACCAGATCGAACGTCAGGCACTTGCGGCCATGATGAATGTCGCCGACGTGGTCCTCTTCATCCTCGACCCCTCGGAGCACTGCGGCTACCCGACGGGCGTGCAGCTCAACCTGCTCAACGAAGTACAAGGAATGGTGGGTGTGCCGGTGGTCGTCGCGGCAAACAAATCGGATATCGTTACAGCAGAGGATTACCTGACCATGTCAATGCAGACGGGTGAGGGAGTGGATAAGGTGCTCGCTGAGATACTCACCCATAAGCCGGCACCGGAGGAGAGGAAGAGGGCTTCGGATATCTTGTCCCCTCTTCCTCAGGATCCCGAAGAGATCGTCTCAGACGAAGAGGGCGGGATGGGGCTGGACGGCAGACCCGTGCGGAAGCCAAGACCGAAGCGGGCGAGGAAGCCCCGGACGGTTGTGGAAAGTCCCTGAGAGGATTAAACTCTATTGACGGAGGGGATGGTGCCTGCCATCCCGAACTCAGATCCGACTCCCCGCCATTTCCCCGGTCTTTTCTGCCGGTTCCATGGGATTAACCGGTATCAATGACCGTATCGACAAAAGTCGTCAGCTGGCTCATCAGCATCGGGTCAAGTCCTTTCTCGATAGCGAGGAATATTCCCGATATGTCCATGAGCCGGAGCTTGTTTGTGACAAAATGAATGAATTTCGAGATGTTCTGGGAGGGCAGGTAGATGAGCATCGTGCTGACCGAATCGTAAAGGATGCACACTTTTTTCCCAGAATTTTCTTTCAGTACCTCTGTGACAGCGATCCCGAGATCGGTGAGATTCCCCGGGTTGTTGATATACCGGACAATCCCCGGAATATTTTCTGCATTCCCGATCGAGTTGCGGGTAACGGCGTCGATAAACGACACTGATGCGAGATCGACTCCGCTGTCCTGATAGAGTTTCGAAAGAATACTGTAGGGGAAGTTAGTCGTGATCACGACCGAATGATAGCCTGACGATGAAATCTCCCTGATGAGTTCGATGTTTCGCTCCCGGATGTTGGAAGGCGTAGCGAGGATCAGGAAGATTCGTTTCCGGGATAACTCTTCAGGATTGACAATGGGTGGCAACGTGTTCACCTTTCGAGGAATTTCCGGTACGCTTCGGGGATCTCGCCGTGTTTCTCGACAATGGCTTTCTGGAATTCCCGGACATTTGCCTCTACCTGTGTTGCGTTCCGCACCTGCCCGTCAAGCAGCATCGCGGTTTCTTCGGGCGTCAGTTTTCCCGCCCGGATAAGGCGGGCAGTATCGCTCAGGTTGTCGCGGATGATCCCGACCGGCTGTTTTATCCGCATTGCCATTTCGGTCATGTAGGCGACCAGCGCCTCTTCGGCAGTGCGCTGTTCCGTGATATCCCTCCCGATAGCGATCTCGCGATAGGTTCCCGCAAACCTGATCTGCCGGGTATTCCAGGATATGATCCGGCGTTTCCCGCTTTTTGTCAGTATCGTAGTCTCGAGATTTTCAAAATAATTGTGGCTCGAAATCATAGCTTTAATATTGCGGGTTATTTCACGGCGGTAATCGGGATCCGGGTAGATATGTTTCCAGATATCCCGCCTGCCCAGGACCTCGTCACGGGACCAGCCGGTGATGGTTTCGGCTGCCTTGTTCCAGACCAAGATCTCTCCCTTTGGATCGAGTACTGCCATGAGCACGTAGGCGTTTTCAATAATACTTTTCCGGAATGCGTTGGATTCTTTCTCGGCGGTTATATCAATGCCGACCGTGATGATCCTGGACAGCCCGCCCTCACCGATCTCCTTTGTATTCCACAGGATGATCCGGGACTCACCCGAGCGGGTCCGGATGGTGGTTTCAAAGTTTTCAAAAAAATTTTTTTTGGCAAGAATGCCGGCAATTTTTCGTCCGATGCCCATCCGGTAATCCTTGCCGGGGTAGAGCCACTCCCAGATTGTACTGCTGCCGATCACTTCCTCCTGGGTATAGCCGGTGATTTTTTCTGCAGCATGGTTCCAGCTGACGACCCTCCCTTTTTTTTCAAGGACGGCGATCATGACAAGGGCATTGTCCAGGAAACCCGCTTCCATGCACGCAGTCTGCGTATCCGTTTCTCCCACCATACAGTTTCCCCCGTTATATCAGTAGAAATTATCCTGATTGAAAATGCTTCCTGCGGTTATATGAATGTATAGCGAGATCTGCAAAGCGGTAAAACAGATCGTAAATCCTGAAAACCAATTGGCCGTAGGTTCCTGCTACGCCTGAACCATGGCTCTCGTAAATCTGTAGGCCCTCTTCGGTGCCCAAATCTCACCCCCGCCATTTCCCCGGCCCACCTCCAATCCGAAAATCATCCTCCTGGGATCATCGTTCGAAGAATGCCTCCGGCATTCTTCTCAAGCTCTTGCTACCCTTCGGGCAGCAATCGCTCATCCAAAAGGCAATAAAGAGACATTTTTCAGAGGCTGAAATTGCCTTCAGATGAGCAAAATAACGGTAATCCAGCCTTATCTCAAAATCACTGCGCTGTAATTCGCGAAAAAACGCGACCCTCAAAAAACCGACCCTTCAAATCGGGCGTATTTTGCCAAAAGGGGGCTAAATTGAGGAGTTATTTTCGGGGGGATTGTAAATCCGTAGCACTACCCGACCATCACCATCATGATCGCCCACCCGACCAGGAATCCGAGGATCGTTCCCCCGCAGAGGGGTGGCAGCCCTGCCTGGGGTTTTCCGGAGGTGACGAAGTGGAGCAGAACTGCGAGACCGGCAACCGAGCCGATGATCGCACCGATCGCCGGCAGGTTGATGATCCCGGCCAGCCTCCACCCTTTGAGAAAGACATTGGCCGAGACGACGAGGATGGAGGGCATGATCATGTCCCCCATGCCGATGATGAATGCCGCCCGCTCGCCGCCATCGCCGAGCTTCCCGATCCCATCCCGGATGAACGAGTAATCCTTCCGCTTGGGGATGACAAAGAGGATGGGCGTCTTCAGGTCGATTACCCCCTCGGCAAGGGTGATCATGTGTTTTGTCTTGTACACGGAGATAGCATCATAGAGCGCGAGCAGGGCGAGGAGGATGACAACGGGAAGGATGTCGAGAGAGGCCCCGAATATCGCTGCTACTCCTGCACCGATCAAAATCCCCAGGGTGTCGATGACATACCATTCCGGGTACTTGAAAAGGACGACCGAGGCGACAACTGATAAAGCGAACACGAGGACGGTTGCCAGGTCGGTTGCGCCCATGGCCGCATAGACGAGTGCTGCAAAGATGTAGCAGAACGTGAGGAAGAAGGATATCTTGATGACTGCGTCGATCACTCTCTTCAGGTGGTAGCGTATCAGCACCAGCAGGAGCGCGGTAAACGCGAGCAGGATTGCGATGAAGATGAGAGGGTTCACGACATCGGTGGGGTTCTGGAATGCCACGATGCCTGCGGCCTGCACGGGAAGCGAGAGGAGGATTGCCCCGATCTCCACGGCGAGGAGGAGGATCGGCATCGCAAGAAACGGGAGGAGGGTTTTTCTGTCCATGGTCTGGTCTCTGCTGAGTTCGTTAGATTAATTAGTGTGCTCTCATCATCTAAAAGCATGGAGATACGTGAGTACCTTACCGATATCCTGCTCACCGTCGTCATGGTCGTTTCCACGCTCGTCCTCATCCTCCGGTTCTGGCAGGACCTTACCATCGCGATCGCTGCGGCCCTGATGATGCTCGCAATCGGAGGGCTCTTCCTCTCGCTCCAGGTTAAGATGCGCCGGCTGGAACAGAGCGTCGTCACCCGCGAACGGATGCTGCGCACCAACCTCGAGGAGATCTCCACGCGGATGGTGGACAAGTACGACATGGCCCTCTCCCACCTCGATGAACTCATCGCCGAATTTTCACGGCGGGCGTACAAGTAACCGTTTTTACCGGGCGTGATCCTGAATGGGTGTTGCACTGCGGGATATCATCGCAGAATACAAGGTGCCGGTCACCTGGGAATCGCTTGCGGGGATCGCTGCCATAGATGCCAACAACGCCCTCTACCAGTTCCTGACCATCATCCGGCAGCCGGACGGGACGCCTCTGATGGACCGGCGCGGCCGGATAACCTCCCACCTCTCCGGCATCCTCTTCCGGGTCTCGAACTTCATGGAGAGAGGGATCAAGCCGGTCTTTGTCTTCGACGGGCAACCTGCCGTGCTCAAGCAGGCTACGATAGAGGAACGCCGGAAGGTCCGCGATGCGGCCGGCGAGAGATGGAAGGCAGCAGTGGAACGGGGAGACGAGGAGGAAGCCTACAAACAGGCACGGTCGGCAACCCGGGTCGATACCACCATCATCGAGACCTCGAAGGAACTGCTCCGGCTCATGGGTATTCCCGTAGTCCAGGCCCCCGGCGAAGGGGAGGCGCAGGCCTCCTACATGGTATCAAAAGGCGATGCCCGGTATGCGGTATCGCAGGATTATGACACCCTCCTCTTCGGCGCCCCCGTCCTTATCCGGAACCTGACCGTCAGCGGAAAGCGGAAGATCCGGGGGAGGCAGATCACGGTCAGCCCGGAGCGGATCGTTCTCGCCGACATGTTAGCCGGCCTGCAGCTCACCCGCGAGGAGCTGATCGAGATCGGCATCCTTGTCGGCACCGACTTCAACGAGGGCGTTGACGGCGTGGGTGCAAAGACCGGGCTCAGACTGGTACAAAAAGGCGAATTCCTCGCAAAATTACGGGAGAGGCAACCGGACTTCGATCCGGCACCGGTCATGGAGCTCTTCCTTCACCCTCCGGTCACGGATGACTATACCATCGCTGCCGGGCACCCGGACCCGGAAGGGATCAGGAAGATGCTCTGCGACGGCTACGACTTCTCGGAAGAGCGGGTGAATAAGGCAATGGAAGGGTTCACGGTAAAGGCGGGCCAGAAGACGCTCGAGGGTTGGTTCGGCTGATACTTCCTGCCGGGACACCTCTGGCTGATAACATGCCTCATGGAACTTTTTGAATGAACAGGCACGATGCCACGTTACACCAGACACCTTCACCTCTTTCCAGTAAGCCTGATATCCTGAAACGACCATACCACGCACTCAGTGATACCATGGAGATCCTACCGGGAATTCACCAAGTGGACGGTGTCAATGGCAACTGCTATCTCATCGTCCGCGACGGGCTGACCATCATCGACACCGGGCTGCCGGGTAACAGTCCGAAGATCCTCGCGTATATCCGGGACCAGCTGCACCGCCGTCCTCAGGAGATCCGCACCATCATCCTGACCCATTTCCATATCGACCATACGGGCAATGTCACGGCACTGATGAACGCCTCCGGCGGGGCGGCAAAGGTCGCGGTGCACGAGACGGACGCCGCCTATGTATCGGGAACGATCTCTCCGCCACGGCCGAAGGGGGGCATGGGCCTGCTGGTGCGCACCCTCGGCATATTCATGAAGCCGGACGTCTTCCAGCCGGACATTCTCCTCCGGGACGGGGACCGGGTGGAGGGCCTTGTCTGCATCCATCTCCCGGGGCACACCCCGGGTAGCATCGGCCTCCTGGATGAGGGGACAAAGATATTTTTTGCAGGCGACACGCTCCGGTTTGACGGAAAGATCATTGAAGGACCCCCGGATCAGTTCACCATGGACGTGGAACAGGCACGGCAATCCGTCCGGAAAATTGCCTCCCTGGAGTTCGATCTCATGCTCCCGGGACACGGGGTACCGCTCCGCCCGGGAGCCTCGGGAAAAGTCCGGGAGTTTGCACAAACGTATGGATCTGCCGGTTCATAGGGGGAAAACTGCAGTTTCCTCATCGTGACCGGGAACGGAAACGGCTGAACGGCGCCAGGGGTACAGGACTTTTTGTTGCCGCCACATGAACATGTATAAACACCGGCACGGTCTATTTTTTTATACTGAACATATCCTTCCGGCGTTCTCCAGACACCCGTGTGCGGCCTGTCTGGCAGATGCCCGGATTCCCGGTGACCCCATGCAACTCCAGCCCTGCAGGAAGACCTACAACAACGAGACCCAGCGTGCCGTCCCCCTCGAAGAGACCCTCGCCCGCATAGAGCCGAAAGTCCCCGCCGCTGGTATCACGCGGGTCGCCGACATCACCAGCCTCGACCGGATCGGCATCCCGGTCTTCTCCTGTATCCGCCCGACGGCCGAAGCCGGGGCGATCACGGTCTATAACGGCAAAGGGGCGACGGTCGAGGAGTCCCGGATCTCGGCCATCATGGAAGGGATCGAACGATATTCTTCGGAACTGCATGACCGGAGAGTAACCCTTGCTCCCTACCAGGAGATGCTCGCCCACGGCAATGTCATCGACCCGAAGGACCTGATCCTGCCCGAGGGTTCCGATACTGACCGCCTCATCGCCTGGACGGAGGGGTACGATATTGCCAACAACGAGCCCGTCATCCTCCCGGCCCACGCCGTCTTCCACCCGCTCCCACCCAATTACCGCCCCCTCTTCCGCACCAGTACCAACGGCCTCGCGTCCGGCAATACCGTTGAGGAGGCCGTCTTCCACGCCCTCTCGGAAGTGATCGAGCGGGACGCGTGGTCGCTGGTGGAGGCCTGCCGTGATACCGGGCCGTGCCTGGCAGGGATCGATGATCCGTCTCTCGTGGAGATGCTGGGCAAATTCTCGGCTGCACAGGTAGAAGTGAAGGTCCGGGACATCACCAGCGACATCGGGATCCCTACGATAGCGGCCGTCTCCGATGACGTGCTCCTCAGGGACCCGATGCTCCTGACGATCGGCATCGGGACGCATACGAGCGCACGGATTGCTGTCATGCGGGCACTCACCGAGGTGGCGCAGAGCAGGCTTACGCAGATCCACGGCGCCCGCGAGGACACGACCATGGCCGAGCTCAGGAAAAGGATGGGATACGAACGGGCGAAAAGGATCAACGGCTACTGGTACCGCGACGGCGGGACCGTGGGCTACAACGATCTCCGGTCGTTCGACAGCGACGATTTCCTGAACGACATCCGCTTCATCCTGGACGCCCTCAGGAAACAGGGAATGGACAGGGTCATCGTCGTGGACCTGACCCGGGAAGAGATCGGGATCCCGGTCGTGCGGGTGGTCGTGCCGGGTCTCGAAGTGTTCGCCGTTGATCCGGAACGCCGTGGCGAGCGGGTGAAGAATGCAGAGGATCATCGTCTTTCTCGGGCCAAGTCTTGACCGCCGGTCAGCGGAAGAGATCCTCGCCGCCGAGTACCGCCCCCCCGCCAAACGGGGCGATATCCTCCGGGCGGTTGACGACGGCGCCGCGATCATCGGGTTGATCGACGGCGTCTTCCACCAGGAGAGTGCGGTAGCCCACCGGGAGATCCTGCAGGCAGTGAAAAAAGGCGTCCGGGTGGTGGGTTCGTCCAGCATGGGCGCCCTGCGGGCTGCCGAGATGGACACGCTGGGTATGGTGGGCATCGGCGAAGTCTACCGGATGTACAAGAGCGGGGAACTGGAGTCGGACGACGAGGTGGCCCTTGTCTTCGACCCGGAGAGCGGGCTCGCCCTTTCCGAACCGCTCATCAACATCCGCTTTACTCTGAAGGAGGCCGCACGGCAGGGAGTGCTCAGCGCTGAAGATCACGATACCCTGCTCGTGGCAGCAAAATCCGTCTTTTACCCGCAGCGGACCTACCGGCGGGTCGCGGAAGCTGCCGGCAATGCCCTCGATGATAGCGTCAGGGACCGGTTCCTCGGCTGGGTGAAAGAGCACGCCTGCGACCGGAAGCGGGACGATGCCGTCGCAGCGCTGGAGTATATCCGGGGGATTGCCGAAAGATGAGAGATTGCTGACCGGACAATTTTTTAGGCTTCTCCTTAAAATACGAGCAGAAAGGGTATCCGGATCAGATCCCCTGAGGCTTTGATAATTCCGGTCCCACTCCACCTTTGCCCGCACGTAGGCAAACCGCTGGAATGCAGTAATGTTTCCCGGGTAAACATGCATCCGGCAGGGCCACGTGAGACCCGAGCTTCCCGGAGGGTGCAGGGCATAAAAACCCTGCCTGCCGGTAGCGGCGTGACCGTATCAATAAAAGGGAGATGAATTCAGTTTTTCAGCAGTTGTCTGATCCTGTAGAGAGGAGAGATCGATCCGTTCCCGGAAAAAAAGTCGCCGGGTTTGTTACCTGCACCTAGACAATATTCCCCTGGCTCAGGGTCAAATTATAGAACTGCATCATATACAACAATGAGGACGAGGACCCTTTTATATTAGATTGCCCGGTTTGTATTAAGACCGTTACCGTTGACGCACGTGTGAATGATCCAGTATATACAAACGGCACGTTGTTGCCCGGGCTACCACTATTCACTTGAGCACCATTCACCCAAATTTGCGCATTTTGGGAGCTGGAAGAGGCAGTATTATTCAACATACCGCTGAAGGATATATTATCGTAACCGGTGCCATAGGGAGCCGTGAATGTCTTCGAGACGCCCGATAGTGTCACGAAAGGCGATTGACCTGGGATACCACTGACGTTCGACCCGTGTGAGCCATACGTGGAGCCAGAAGGTGTGCTAATGATGAAGGGGCCCGATTCCAAACACTGGCTATAAGCTCCAGAACAGGTTGCACTCGTATCCCAGCCGTTCCAGTTGGAATTAGGATCAGACCAGTTCACCGTGAGCGGGGGACTGAGATCGTATACCACGTTGAACCCGCCGCTCAATGTCCCGGACTGCCCGTCAGCGTTCTTCACCACGACATCCCACGGCCCGATCGATGTTGCAGATGGTGGAGGGAGCTGGAACGTGCAGCTGATCTGGGTCGGCGAGACTACGGTGACACTGGTCACCGTAATATTGCTCTGACCCGTCTTTGCAAGCCAGACTGCCGGTGTTGTGCCCATCACAAAGTTCGTGCCCGCAAGGCTGGTTACCGATACCGAGGTCCCGGCTGTCCCGCTGGACGGGGTGATGCCGGTCACCGTCGGAGCCCCATATACCACCGCGAACCCGTTGGTCAGTGTCCCGGACTGCCCGTCAGCGTTCTGTACCACGACATCCCACGGCCCGGCTGATGTTGCAGTCGGCGGGGGAAGCAGGAGGGTGCACGTGATCTGGGTCGGCGAGACTACGGTGACACTGGTCACCGTAATATTGCTCTGACCCGTCTTTGCAAGCCAGACTGCCGGTGTCGTGCCCATTACAAAGTTCGTGCCTGCAAGGCTGGTTACCGATACCAGAGTTCCGGCCGTACCGCCGGTCGGGGTGATACCGGTCACCGTCGGGGGTGGGTTTGTCACCGTGAACCCGGCGCTCAATGTCCCGGACTGCCCGTCAGTGTTCTGCACTACGACATCCCACGGCCCGGCCGATGTTGCAGTCGGCGGGGGGAGCGGGAATGTGCAGCTGATCTGGGTCGACGTCTGTACGGTGACCCCGGTTGCCATTACATTACTCTGTCCCGCTTTTGCAAGCCAGACCGTCGGTATCGAGCCATACACAAAGTTCGTGCCCGCAAGGTCGGTTACCGATACCAGAGTCCCGGCTGTCCCGCCGGTCGGGGTGATGCCGGTCACCGTCGGGGGTGGGTTTGTCACCGTGAACGCGCCACTCAGTGTCGCGGACTGCCCGTCAGCGTTCTGCACTACGACATCCCACGGCCCGAGGACCGTGGGGTTGGGAAGCGGGAGCATGCACGTGATCTGGGTCGGCGAGACTACGACAACATTGGTCGCTGTAATATTGCTCTGTCCCGTCTTTGCAATCCAGACAGTCGGCAGCGGAGTCGCCATAAAGTTCATACCCGAAAGGCTGGTGATCGTTACCGTGGTCGTGGCAACGCCAATGGCCGGGGTGATGCCGGTCACCGTCGGGGCTGGTACATACGTATATGCTCCTGCCGCGGTTATAGTCTGGCCATCATTGTTGGTAATTACCACGTTCTGAGATCCGGCAGTGCCGGCTGGAGTGATCGCTGTAATATGAGCGGAGTCAACAACGACCACATTCGTTGCTGCCGCACCACCAATGGTCACTCCCGACGATCCACCGGAAACAAAGTTCGTACCGACTATCGTTACCGCCGTACCCCCTGCTGCCGGCCCGGTTGCCGGTGTAATGCTTGTGAACGTCGGCGCCGGGGCTTTATAGGTATATACCCCTGTCCCGGTTGCGCTGCCACCGGCTGTGGTGACGGCAACATTTGCTGACCCGGCTGTACCCGACGGGGTAGTCGCGGTCAGCGTTGTACTGCTGCTGACTGCGACACTGGTTGCCGCATTACCGCCGATGGTTACCGTGGTCGCTCCGGTAACAAAGTTCGTCCCGGTGATCGATACCGTCTGACCGCCCGCTAACGGACCGGACACAGGTGAGATGGTACCAAACGTCGGCGCTGCTGTATACGTGTATTGGTCGGCCGATGAGATAGCTGAGGTGCCACCGGGTGTGGTGACCGTGATGTCAACATTTCCAGTGGTTCCGGTTGGCGGGGTCACGGTGATTGAACCAGCAGTATCAGTCAGGATGGTTGCCGGTGTGGTGCCAAATTTAATTGCGGTTGCATTCGCAAGGTTCGACCCGGTGATTGTTACAGTAGAACCACCGCTCAGCGGACCGGATGTCGGTGATACGCCGGTTACGGCCGGGGCTGCAATATACATATATGCTCCTGTCCCGGTTACGCTGCCACCGGCTGTGGTGACGACAACGGTTGCTGACCCGGCTGTACCCGACGGGGTAGTCGCGGTCAGCGTTGTACTGCTGCTGACTGCGACACTGGTTGCCGCATTACCGCCGATGGTTACCGTGGTCGCTCCGGTAACAAAGTTCGTACCGATTATCGTTACCGTGGTACCACCCGCTGCCGGGCCGGTTGCCGGCGTAATGCTCGTGAACGTCGGTGCCGGGGCTGTCGGGTTTTGCACATGTCCGGTCCCGGCTGCATATTTCAGGTTCTGGTTCTGCTGGTCATAGTAACTGATCCGGGGATTCCCCAGCGAGTCCAGGGCAAGGGAGGTATACTCACCTACCCGCTTGGAACTGTCCACCGTCTCGGTTACCCATTGGGAAGTCGTACGATTCCATGCGGCAAATTTCAGATTGCCGTTGGTTGCATCAAAATAGCTGATACGCGGGTTGCTGTACGTATCCAGCTCAAGGGATGAATACTCGCCCACATCTTTGACACTGTCCGCGGTCGAGATGGCCCACCGGCTCCCGTCCCAGGAGGCATATTTCAGATCCTCGTTCGTCTGGTCGTAGTAGCTGATCCTCGGGTTGCCGCTGCTGTCAAGGGCCAGCGACGAATACATGCCCACGGTTATGGATTTATCTTCGTACCTGCCGTGATCTCCATCCCAGTTACCCCCGTTTTGTCCTTTCTTATAGTTGGTGCCGTCAACAGTTGTGATGGCCCACCGGCTCCCGTCCCAGGAGGCATACTTCAGATCCTCGTTCGTCTGGTCGTAGTAGCTGATCCTCGGGTTGCCGCTGCTGCCAAGGGCCAGCGACGAATACATGCCCACATTACCTGCGCTGTCCACGGTCGTGATGGCCCACCGGCTCCCGTCCCAGGAGGCATACTTCAGATCCCCGTTCGTCTGGTCGTAGTAGCTGATCCTCGGGTTGCCCGCAGCATTCAGGGTGATAGATGAATATTGTCCAACATTGCCGGTACTGGCCACAGTTTGTATAGACCATGGCCCGAATTCAGTTGCCGATACTCCACCGATAAGCAGCAGTCCCAATACGATGATGATAATAGCAGGACAGTATATCTTTGGAATACCGCTTGTGTTCATGTTTCCTCCCATACGTGCACGTTCCAGGTCATATGATTCAGGCAATACAGGTAAATACAACCATAATCAACAGACAAAAGATCTAACAAATATCAGATCATGGGAGTCCATTAATAATGAGTATTTCCTTTTTACCTGGCCGAAGACTTTCACGGTATTTCTGAGACGCCCTGGACGGATCGTTTCCTGCCAAAGATCGTGAAAATTGAAAAAACCATGAATATCCGGCACGTACGTATCCCGGAGCATTCTGGTGCGGCAGGATCGGGTACCAGATCCATGATGATCGCAGGCCGGGGGAACGTGGTGTTCAGGTGGCAGGAAAGATTGCTGAAATAGCGGGAAAAAACAAGGGCGTGTTCTCTCCGGAAAAAATGTGTCTGTATTCTGATAAAACAGACCGAGGCTGTAAAAAATTTGAATTTACGCTGGGAAAAAATTATTCTACCTTCGCCCAGACATACGCGAACCGCTGGAACGCGGTGATATGCCCGAACAGGCCGAAGAGGACGAGCATCCATCCGAGAAGAGAGAGTCCGGAGAAACTGAGCGGGACGAGCAGGTCGATGATCCCTACGGCCATGATCATGACCAGCCGGTCCGCCCTTCCAAGCAGCCCCCCGTAGTACCGCCCGACCCCGACCGCCTGCGCCTGCGTCCCGAGATACGATGCCATCAGCACCCCGGTCAGGGCGAAGACCCCGATCTGCCAGGGTACGAGCCCGCCGGCAAAGATCCCGGTGATGATGAAGATATCCGCGTACCGGTCTACGGCGTGGTCGAGGAAGTCCCCCCGTTTGCTCTGGACCTTCATCTCGCGGGCAACGGCGCCGTCCATCGCGTCGCAGAGCGCATTTAGGGCAACCGCGACGATTGCCCAGAGTTCCAGCCTGAAAAAGAAGAAGAGCCCGGCAACAACCGAGGCGAGAAGGGCTGCGATGGTGAAGAAGTTCGGCGTCAGCCTGCAGCGGATCGCAATCGAGACCAGCGGGTCGAAATAGACCTTCACGTGGGATCGGTACTGGTCAAGGGTCATAGCAGTTCCTCAAGATAGCCTGACCAGTCGATATGGCCGAAGTCCGCCGGTATCTCACCGTTCCGGAACTGTTCGATCCGGTCAGCACAGTACGTGGCGGTTCGACCGGTCGTGTCCAGTTCAAGGATCTGCGAAGGGTCATACGCTTCCACGGTCTCTATGAGGCAGACATCCAGCGCTTCCGCCTCGGCATTCTCGCGGATCTTCCGTTCCCGGTACTTGCGCCTAGCCAGCCGGGCTCTCAGCTCGTCAGGGCGACAGCGGAGCACGACAATCCTGTCGCAGGGCAGCAGGTGGGCAAAGTGGCCTTCAACGAAGCCGTCGACCGGGACAAACTCTTCTGCCCACCGTTCCGTATCGATCTCCTGTGCGTCGCGCTCTTCGTCCTCGCCGACCACGTACGGCCCGACCGTATCGGTAAGGTGGACGACAGTATACCCACGCTTTGCGAGTTCCATGCCCACAAGGGATTTTCCGGTGCCCGGGGTGCCGGTGATGCCGCACATCATAACGAGTTGATCACCGTAACGAACCGTTCGTTCTCCCAGTCCTCCCCGACACTCACCCGGATATAATGATCGGGCAGGCCGGTGAAACTCCGGCAGGAGCGGACGACAACCCCCTTGCGGGCGAGCCCCTCCACCATCCGGTCCCCGGTATGGGGCCTGACATCAACCATGACGAAGTTCGCGTCCGAGGGCAGGACCGGGAATTTTATCTCTTCCGTGAACTTCTTCCGCCATCTCCTGACCTGCGCGATATACCGCTCAGCGTGGTCCCGGTCCGGAAGCGCGGCGGCCGCGGCAGCAGCAGATACGGAATTTACCGTGAACGGCGTACTGGCACGCTGGTACCACGGCGGCAGCCAGCGCGGGGTGAACGCGTACCCGATGCGCAGCCCGGCAAGCGAGTGGACCTTGGAGAACGTCCTCCCGAGTACCAGGTTCTCGTGTTTTTTCATCAGCGGGAGATAATCGCAGCCCGAGAACTCGACATAGGCATTGTCAAGAAACAGGACCCCCTCGATTCCCTCGAGTATCTCTGCAACCGCCTCAACGGGAGTTGCGTTCCCGGTCGGGTTGTTCGGAGAGCATACCACGGTGATCTTTGCCTCCACGGCTGCACGGATCAGTTTTTTCGGATCGACCGAGAAGTCCGGTTCGCGGGGCACGGGTATGATACCGGCACCCTGACCCATGGCTGCAAGGGCATAAAACGAGAACGTCGGCGTGGCAATGGCAACCTCCTCCCCGGGCTCCACCAGCGTGCGGATGAGGGTCTCGATGACCCCGTCCATCCCGACGCCGGTGACGAAGTGGTAATCGCCATAGTGCGCCCTGAGCGCGTTCATCAGCACGTTCACCCGCTCGTCCGGGTAGCGGTTCACCTGCAGGAGCGCCTCTTCTGCCGCCGCCCGTGCAACCTTCGATAGGGGTTCGGGGTTCTCGTTGCTCGCCAGCCGGGCGATCTGCCCGATGCCGTACTCCCGTGCAATATCCTCCGCTTTCTTCGCGAAGACGTATCCGCTCTTCTTTTTATAGCAGGACCTGACCAAGTGCTCCATCAATCACCCTGACCACACGGTCAATCTCTGAATCGCTGATCGTGAGCGGCGGGACGAGCCTCAGGTTCCCGTCCGCCGCACAGTTGACCAGCACACCCTGTTCTTTGCACCTCTTCTGGATATCCGGGCAGGCATCCCCGACCGTGATGCCGATCATCAGTCCGCGGACGCGGGGGTGATATTTTTTGAGCCCCTGACGAAAACGCTCGCCCTTGAGGCTCACCTCGGGAAGGATCTTCTCGATCACACCGATGGTGGCGAGTGCTGCCGAGCAGGCAAGCGGCCCCCCGGCAAACGTACTCCCGTGCTCTCCTTTCCTGAACTCAATACCTTCGCGGGCGAGGAGCGCCCCCATCGGAAAACCGCTTGCAATTCCCTTGGCAAGCGTAACGATATCGGGGGTCACCTTCGTGTGCTGCATGGCAAGCCACTTCCCTGTACGCCCCATCCCGGTCTGCACTTCATCGACAATCATGAGGGCCCCGGTCGTATCGCATGCTTCCCGGATGCCCTCGAGAAAACTGTCGGGAGGTATGATAACGCCGGCTTCACCTTGGATCGGTTCCACGATCACACCTGCCGTATCCTTATCGACAACTTTTTTGAGCGCGTCCACGTCCCCGTATTCAACGAACGTCCTGATCAGCCCGAGCGGTTCGAATGGTTCGCGGATTGACGGCTTGTGGGTAACGGCGAGAGAACCTACCGTCCTCCCGTGAAACCCGTGGGTGAAGGCGACAAACTTCTTCTTTCCGGTCCTGACCCGGGCCAGTTTGAGGGCCCCGTCGGTTGCTTCCGCCCCGGAGTTGGAGAAGAAGGCCTTGTGCATGCCGGTGATCTCCACCAGTCTCTTTGCCACGTCCCCCTGGTGCGGGACATAATACAGGTTGGAGCAGTGGATCAGCTGGTGTGCCTGGTCGCAGATCGCTTTTACGACTGCCGGGTGGCAGTGCCCGGTGCTGCAGACGGCAATGCCCGCCACGCAGTCAATGTATTCATTTCCTTCTGCATCCCAGACTTTTGTCCCCTCTCCCCGGACGATGGCCATATCCCGGGAGAACGCAGGCATGTAATAGCACTCATCGAGCTCTTTGTACTGGCGTGTTGTATCCATTGTTACCCCATGTTACATTCGGATTTTTCTTTTCCCTTCTGTCTCTCAATTATTCATATTCGATTGTTGCCGGCGGCTTTGCCGTGATGTCATATACCACTCTCGCAACACTCGGAATGTCGGACGTGATCCTCGACCCTATTCTCACCAGCTTGTCGAACGGGATCTCCAGCGGGTCCGCAGTCATGCCGTCCCGTGAATTCACCGCCCGGATCGCGACGATCCACCCGTGGATCCGGTTGTCCCCCTTGACACCGGTACCAAGCCCGAGGAGGGCCGCAAAGCACTGCCACGGGCGGTACTTCTCGACCAGTTCGTCCTCTACGATCCAGTTGGCTTCCCGTATGACTGCAACCTTCTCCTCCGTCACTTCCCCGAGCACCCGTACCGCAAGCCCGGGCCCCGGGAACGGCATCCGGTGCTGGATCTCCCTTGGCAGGCCGAGGGCCCCGGCCACTTCCCTCACTTCGTCCTTGTACAGGTCGCGGATCGGCTCGATCAGCTTCGTGAACTCCATGTGGAGCGGCATCCCGCCGACATTGTGGTGGCTCTTGATCCCGCCTTCGCTCTCGATCCTGTCCGGGTAGATGGTCCCCTGCAGCAGGCATTTTGCCCCCTGCTTCCGGGCTTCCCGCTCAAAGACACGGATGAACCGTTCCCCGATCGCTTTTCGTTTGGCTTCGGGATCGGTAATCCCATGGAGGGCTTCAAGGAACTCATCACCCGCATCCACGACCTGCAGGCGGATAGTACCGAAGATCGTCCGGATCCGGTCCGTCTCGCCTTTGCGCATCAGGCCGGTATCGATATAGATCGGGATGAGGCGGTCGCCGATTGCGCGGGCCGCAAGCGCGGCGCAGACCGAACTGTCGACACCGCCGGACAGGGCCATGACAACCCTGTCACCGCCGGCAGCTGTCATGATCTCGTCGATGGATTCCCGGATAAATTTCTCCGCATTGACCATGGATCCCTCCTTATTTTGTCCTCTGGTTCGCCCGGCAGGCTTCCACGAAACCGAGGTACGGGGGGGACGGCTGGGTCGGGCGGGACTTGAACTCGGGGTGGAACTGGGTGGCAAAGTAGAACGGGTGGCCGGGCAGCTCCATACACTCCATCCGGTTCCGGTTGGTAGCCGAGAAGACAAGCCCGGCCTTCTCAAGCCGGGCGATGTACTCCGGGTTCACCTCATACCGGTGGCGGTGCCGTTCGGTGATCTGGCGCTCGTTGTATAATTTGAGCGCCAGGGTTTTTTCCCGCATATCGGCAGTATAGTTGCCAAGCCGCATCGTCCCGCCGAGTTCGTGGAGCCCTTCCTGTTCCGGCAGAAGGGCGATGACGTGAGACCCTTCGCCGAATTCTTCGCTGGTCGCATCCGCAATGCCTGCCTTGTTCCGGGCATACTCGATGGTTGCGAGCTGGAACCCGAGGCAGAGCCCGAGGAACGGGACATTGTTCTCGCGGGCAAACCGGATCGCCTCGATCTTTCCCTCGATGCCCCGCTTGCCGAACCCCCCGGGAATCAGGATGCCATCATAATCCTTGAGCTGGCACCGCTCGTAGCGTTCCGCATCCAGCCACGCGATCTTCACTTCGGTGGAGAGCGCCCTCCCGGCATGTTTGAGGGCCTCCTTGATACTGATGTACACGTCCTCGATGCCGTACTTGCTGACAATCGCGACCGTGACACGGTTGGTGTACTCCTTGGTCACCAGCCGGTACCAGTTGGTATCGGCCTCCTTTTTATCCAGCCCGAGATGAACGGTCAGAACATCTGCAATACCCTCTTTCTCCATCTCCATAGGGACGGCGTAGGTGTCAGGCACGGTCGCAGCAGAGATCACCGCACTCTGGGGGAGATCGCAGAACGCCGAGATCTTCCGTTTCGTGCCTGCCCCGATAGGGTTCTCGCTCCGGCCGACGATGATGTCCGCATGCAGGCCCAGTTCCCGTAATGCCTTCACCGAATGCTGGGTCGGCTTGGTCTTCATGTCCCCCATCGTATCTTCGGGAATGAGGGTGACATGGATCAGGACATAGTCGTGGGCGGGCAGCTCGCCCCGCATCTGGCGGATGGCCTCAAGGAACGGCATGCTCTCGATGTCGCCCACCGTGCCGCCGACCTCGACGAGACAGACGTCCGCTCTGGTGCCGTCCGGGAATTCCTCTTCTGCGGCCTGCTGGATGCACTTCTTGATCTGGTCGGTGATGTGGGGGATGATCTGCACGGTTTCTCCGAGGAAATCGCCGCGGCGCTCCTGGTCGATGACCGTGCGGTACACTTTCCCGGTAGTGATATTATGGGAGGCAGTGAGCTCGATATCGAGGAATCGTTCGTAGTTGCCGAGGTCGAGGTCGACCTCGCTCCCGTCCTTGAGCACGAACACCTCGCCGTGCTGTGCGGGGTTCATGGTGCCTGCATCGATATTGAGGTAGGGATCGATCTTGACTGCCGTGACACGATAGCCCCTGTTCTTCAGGATGCGCCCCACGGACGCTGCAGTGATGCCCTTTCCCAGACCGCTCATCACCCCGCCGGTAATAATGATGTATTTCACAGTGAACTCCCCGATTGCTTTACAATTTGCTCACAATACCTATTAGTGTTATCTTATCGCGGTGAAAATCGGTTTTTAGCAGATTCCGGCAGGATACGTTCCGCAGACTTTCGCGGTTTTGCATTTCCCGCACGGAGGCTTCTGAAGCAACATTAATTTATGGAAAACCCAAACCGGTACCCATGAAATTCGGGCAGAATACCGGCATTCTGGCAATAGTACTATTTTTCTGTCTTGTGTACCCGGTTGCCGCAGCGAACGCGACAGCGACTGACAACGCGACAGACTTCTACAACAAAGGGGTACTGTCGCTCTCATCCGGGGATTACCGGGGGGCAATTATCCTTTTCGACCAGGCCCTTGCGTCGAACACGAGCATGATCAAAATAACAGGCGGCCTCCTCTATACGTACCAGGGCAAGTCCTATGCCCAGATCCAGCTGGGGATGTACAACGATTCGATCCTGACCCTTGATCAGGGGCTCGCACTCTATCCAAATGACAGCATGCTCTGGAACAACAAGGGCTACGCACTCTTCCTGCTCGGCAAAAACCAGGATGCCCTCACTGCCTATGACCAGGCCATCAGCCTCGATCAGAATGACACGACAGCCCTGATCAATAAAGGGAATGTCCTCTTCGAGATGGAGCGATATCAGGATGCGGTCGATTCATTTACTGCAGCAAACCAGACCGATCCGGGCAATTCCGCCGCTATGGCCGGCCTGGCCAGGGCCCAACCCGGGGCCCAGACAGCTGCTGCCGGTGCAATGCAGACGACGGTGATCGTCCTGATCGTTGTCCTGGCTGTCGCTGCAGCCGGGGTTGTCTGGTACGTCAAATACCACAGGGCCGCTGAACCGAAGCAACCGGAAAAGAGAGAGAAAGGAAAGAAGAAAAATACGTGAGATAGAATAAATTTTTCGTATTTTTTACGAATTTGTTGTAACCGCGAAAGCCGCCGATGTCCGGGAGAGCAGGGTCTTCTTGTCATCGCCTGCCCGGACTTCACCTTCGGTAAATGCGACGCGACGCCCTTTCCTGATCACCCTCCCTTCGGCAAAAATCACCCCGTCCCGGGCTCCCCTGACAAAACTCGTGGATTCCGAGATGGTCGCAATTCCTTCCTGTTCCGAAAGGAGCGGATAAATGGCGAGTGCCATCGCTTCGTCCGCAATGGCCGCGAGCATCCCCCCCTGCAGCCAGCCGACCCCGTTGTGCATGTCGGGACGGACCTGCATTTTCAGCAGGGCTTTGCCCGGCTCCACGCTCACCACTTCAATCCCCATAAGGCAGAAAAAGGGGTTTGCATATTTCCCGTCTTTTTTAATCCTGTCCAGATATGCCATGGTCATTCTAGGAGGTTTCTGGTCTGGATGGATTAAGATTGTCCCTGCGTCCGGACCAGAACCGGTGACCCGGCTCGAAAAGGTTCTTCCTGACAGTCCGCCCTTATCAGGAAAGGCAGGTATCCGGAGGGGTTTTGCGCGTGAACGTTTCCGGAATATCCCCACCCCGTTTGTTCACCTGTCAGACAGGCCACCCCACCCGGTTATCGGGAGGAGGTTTCATGAACAATGTCTCCTCATGCTTATATCCAACAAGATACGAGTTTTTGTATGAATAATACAGAAACCAGAGAAATGCTCGCAGACCTCGTCTGGCTCAATGCAGTTATCGCTACCGAACTCATCCAGATTACCGAGAACAGCTCTTCAATCCTCCGCAAATCCGCTCCACCGGCAAGCTGTCTTGCAGAACACCACGCACTTCGCGAGACCGCACTTGCCATGGCGGAAAAGTACCGGCCGGGTACCATGCTTGCCCGGCATCTCGGTGAACACCAGTAATGTTATTGGGACACTCCGCAAAATGTACTGTACCAGCGATGCCGTATCCCAGGTTCAGGCATCATACGGCATCGATACCGCTCCTGACAAGCCATATCAGGCAGAGAACGTTTCAGGGTATTCATCAGGACAGGCTCCCCCGGATCATGACAGCGTCACCCAGCCCCCAGTACAGCCTCGTTATCCCCGCGTATAATGAAGAGAACAGGATTACCCTGCTTTTTGATGCGATACCGCATTTTGAAGGTGAACTCATCGTTGTCTGCGATGGTACCGATGGGACGGCAGATATCATCGATCGGATCGCAGCTGAACGGAGAGACCTGACGATCCGGTGCCTCCGCTTTGATCACCGCCTGGGTAAAGGCGGAGGAGTGATGGCAGGGCTGAAAGCAGCACATGCATCCCGGGTAGGCTATTTCGATGCAGACGGTTCAACAACCATCGGGGAGATGATGCGACTGCTTTCCTGCTTAAAGGAAAGCGATTGTGTCATCGGTTCCCGCTGGGTTCCGGGATCGACACTCACCGTGCGCCAGAGCTTCATGCGGAGGATCGAGAGCCGGATGTTCAACCTGATCATCAGGACCCTTTTCGGCCTTGACTTTCACGATACACAATGCGGGGCAAAGGTATTCAGAAAACCGGTTATTGATGAAATTCTCCCGCTGATGCATTCTACAGGTTTTGAGTTCGATGTCGAACTCCTCTGGATACTGAAAAAGACCGGGGCCGGTATCAGGGAAATTCCCATCGAGTGGCAGAACAAAGGAGACTCGCGGGTCCGGAAACGTGATATGATCAGGATGCTGTCCGGACTTCTCGTACTCAGATTTCACCAGGTATCTGCATGATCCCCACTTCACGGGAAGAGCAGAAAAAAGAGGCATTCCGCCTGTTTGAAGACGGGAGATACCTGGAGTCCCTCGGGGCCTGCACTCATATCCTGAAGACCGGCAGGGATCCCGATATCGAAGTGCTTGCAGCAACCAACTCCTATTACACCGGGAAGTTCGAGGACGCCGAGGCCTCTTTCCGTGACCTTGCCCGGAAGATGCCGGACTCTTCCTATGTTCACAGCTACCTGGCAAAAGTGCTGGAAGCAAGGGGAGACGAGGGGGCAATCGGCGAGTATGCAACTGCCGTACGGCTGGACCCGACCAACCAGGACGCCCTTCGAATGTATGCCGGGTATCTCCTGAAGCACAGGGATTACCGGGGGGCCCTGCCCGTCCTCAGAAGACTTGTCAGGCAGGCAAAAAGGCCTGAAGACATAAAGAACCTGATGAGAGTTCTCACCGAGATTGATGAGGCTGAAGAGGCTCTGGCAACTCACTCCATGACGGGTGTAGACGCACAAAAGACCCGCGAGTACATCGATGCGCTGGTAAAAACAGGAAACTACCGCGCTGCTGCTGAGTCTGCCTCTGCCCTCTACCGTGAGACAAAGGATCCCTCCATACTCCGCAAGTACCTGGCCGCTCTCTCCGGGTATGATGTCCCGGCATCCCTTGATGCCTATTCCTCGGTTATCGCTGAAAACCCTGACAGTGACATTCTCTTCGATTACATCCTCCTCCTGAAATCGGAAGGAGAATATGCAAAAGCCATGGAAGCCACCCAATCCCTTCTTTCCAGTACACAAAAACCGGTATACCGTCTGGTCGAATGCGACCTTCTTGCAGCGCAGGGAAAGGATGAAGAGGCTCTCGTTACCTGTGAAAGCCTTATCCGGGAGGAACTGAACACCCGAGATGATCCTGATACTCTCGGCCTTGTTATCAGCAAATACCGGCAGTACCTGAAAAAAAGTCTTCCGACGGACAAAGCCACACGACGGTTCCTCGACCTTGTTGCCCGTGATATCAACGTTGTGAGCCTGCTCGGGACAGCACGGCTCTACCAGGAACAGGGAAACCCCGGTGAGGCCCGGGCCTGGTACTATCGTGCGTACAGGACTGATTTTTTAAGCGGCGGACTTGATTACGCAAAATTCCTGTCAGAGAACGGGGAATTGCGGGAGTGCGAAAAAGTGATGCTCTACATCTTGTCCAATGCAAAAAAAGGGAGAGACCTTAAACGGGTGGCCGCTGTGGTTATTGATAAAAGAGGGCCGATGTCCCGCATGAAACGGCTGATGGAACAGCTGATCAGGCGACTCTGGGAACGGAGGGCCATGCTGGACTCGGAAGGAATGGAACTGCTGGCCGTTGGTTTTTTTATCGCTGCAACCGATGCACTCGAAGATACGGACTATGCACACTGCAAGTATTACTGTCTCTGCGGGATGGATGTCATACCTGCACATACCCGTGAGATCCGTCTCGAACAGTATCTCCAGCTGATCAGGGCCTGCAAGGAACAATCGGTCGCCGACCACCCGATCATGCACGCTCCACAGGAAGATACACGGGAGCTCACTGAACCCCAGGCGCAGGCAGTCTTCGACCAGCTCGGGCTGTCCGACCAGGAGCAGAAGATCATCGGATTTCTCCGGTCGCACCGGAGGGCAAGCGAGATGGACCTGCGCAAAGTCCTGGGTACCCGGCGGGTTGTCGGGATCGTGAACAAACTGGTGCAAAAAGCTGCATCCCAGGGATTGTCTCTTGTCGAGAAGAAAGGCGTTGGCGAGGATGGAGAGGTCTATGAATATACCGGAATCTGAACGGATGGGCCGGAATCAGCTTGAGAGTACCAACATCATCAATGCACTCAGGAGGGGCACGGTACCGGCAGGCGGACTGGAGCGTATCGCAGTAGGGCTCGAAGTCGAAGAGAACGTGATTGACCAGCAGCTGGCCTTTGTCGCTGGGGGAGGCGGCGATACAAAATTTATCCGGGGGGAGTATGGCAGCGGCAAGACCTTCCTCGTTGCCCGTGCCCTTGAGATTGCACGGAACAAAGGTTTTGTCACTACCCATGTCGTCATCTCGCCTTCGGCACCCCTCCACAAACTCAGGGGAATTTATCAGCAGATCTGCGCAAACCTGAGGACGAATGAAGAGGAGCACGCGATCAAGACCATAGTCGACAACTGGCTGTATGCCATTGAAGAACGGTTGTTGTCTGTCAGCGGAAGCAGCTGCGAGGATGCAGCTCTTGAGTCTGCAACCGGGCGGGAGATTGAAGCAGCGCTCTCAGGTATTTCCGAGACAAATTCTGCCCTGGCAGCAGTCCTGCGTGTATATTATACCGCAAACAATACAGGTAATTTCCCGCTCGCCCAGTCTGCACTTGGATGGATCTCGGCCGAACCGAACATCGGCAGGGACCTCAAGCAGAAAGCAGGGATACGCGGGGAGATCGATGATACTCTCGCTTTCATCTTTCTCCGTGGTCTCGTGGAGATCATTCACGGGGCGGGCTACAACGGGCTTGCAATCGCTGTTGACGAACTGGAGACAACCCAGGGCCTGCAGAGGAACCAGCGGGAGAAAGGGTATCAGACGCTGGTCCGGATCATCGATGCCCTCGACCGCGGGGACATGCCCCGCTGTTATTTCCTGTTCACCGGGACCCCGGCACTGTACGACGGATCGCGGGGTATCCGGTCCCTGCCCCCGCTCTACGATCGGATCAGCGTGGTGCAGAGCGATTCGTTCAGGAATCCTCGCCAGCCCCAGATTGTCCTGTCGAAATTTGATACCGCAAAACTTGAACTGGTAGCAATCAAGGTAATTGATGTCTATGCCCAGGCTTATGGCGAGCCGGACCGCGAACGGGTCTCTCACCGGTTTATCCGGGCAATGATCAGGAAGATCACCACGCGTTTCGGGGGACGGGTCGATGTAATTCCCCGCATTTTCTTAAAAGAGTTTGTCGATATCCTCGACAAATGCGAACTGTACCCGGATTACAACCCTGCAGACGCTTATGACTTCGATGCCGGACATCTCAAGGGAGAACTGAAAAAGGAGGAGGAGGCCGTGATGGTCGTCCGGTTCTGACCAGGGAATGACAGTGCTGGGCGTATCGAAAATTCACCGTACTGGTCTGAGACTGGCAGGCATCCCGTTCATCGCAATCATGATCCTGATCGAAAAACAGATCCGGGTCCATTCAACTTTAATTGAAAAAATTGGCTCTGGAGAACCGGACATGAACGAATAGAGTTCCCCCTGGAACCTTGAAAATCGTTCAATCATGAGGGCTCCCGACCTCAGGGCCTCTCCGGGGACAGACCGCAGGGCTGTGGAGAAGTGCAACTTCGACTTATGAGTGGCTCGTCAGAACCACGAAGCGTGAGAAAGTCGAAAGAACTTCGAGCACGGCAGGGCAAGGAGGTTGAACCGCCGCAGGGGGCCTGTCGGGAGCAGGCCTGGCTTAAGGGGGAGCAGCGGATCAATTTTCCATTCATAGATAATTTTAAAAAAAATTATGGTGCCCTTCTCACCTTCACCGATTGCGCGTGGGCATAGAGACCTTCTGCCTCCGCGATAGTCTCGACAATATCTGCGACAGATTCCAGGCCGTCCCGGTCGAGAATCTCGACCGTTGCTGTCTTGCAGAAATGCCGCACGTCAAGACCCGAATACATCTTTGAATATCCCGCCGTAGGCAGAACGTGATTGGTTCCGACTGCGTAATCGCCGCAGGCCACGGCAGAATACTTACCGACAAAAATGGCACCTGCATTCTTTACCCGGGTAACTACCGACAGGGGATCAGCTACCTGGATCGACAGGTGCTCGGGAGCAACAATATCCGATGCCGCGATTGCTTCCTCCAGGTCGGCGACAACGGTATAACCGGAATTTTTCAGCGACTGCCCGATGATCTCTCTTCTTGGCGCAGCCCCGAGCATCTTCTCCATCTCCCGTCCCACCTTCTCCGGCAGACCGGGATCCGTGGTGATCAGGATGCAGGCAGCATTCGGGTCGTGTTCCGACTGGGCAAGGATATCGGCAGCGATAATAACCGGGCTGGCTGTTGCATCGGCGATGATACCGATCTCGCTCGGGCCCGCAGGAAAATCGATCTCGACCTTCTCCCGCAGCATCATCTTTGCAAGGGTGACGTAGATATTCCCGGGGCCGACGATCTTCTGGACCGGGGTGATGCTCTCGGTACCCAGGGCCATCGCAGCAATTGCCTGGGCCCCGCCCGCATTATGAATCTCGGTGACCCCGGCAATGTCGAGAGCGACAAGGGTCAGGGGTTTGATCGGGGGCGGGGAGCAGGCACATATCTCCTTTACACCCGCTACCCGGGCGGGGACTGCACACATGAGGGCAGACGAGGGATATGCTGCCCTGCCGCCGGGAATATAGATCCCCACGCGGCTGAGCGCCGTTGTCTTGACACCCAGCACAATGCCGGGATCCATCTCCTCAAGCCAGAGATCACGCGGGCGCTGGCGTTCGTGGAAGCGTTCGATGCGGGCCTCGGCCTCGATGAGACTCTCAACAACCTTTGTGTCGACCTGGTCATATGCCGCCTCGCGCTCATCGTCGGAGACAGCAATGTCGCCCAGCTCGCAATATTTTTTCGCGAAGTCCCGGAGCGCGGCATCGCCCTCGTTCTGTACCCTCCCGATGATCCCGGTAACGGTACTGCGCGCATTCTCAAGGCTGGTCTTCCGTGCCCCAAGCCATGCATCGATCTCGACTGCCTTCCACATAGTTCCAATATTTTCGGCAACATGACACGTTAAGGTTTCGCAGCTGGATCAGATCAAGAGACGTATATGAAGGAGAATGGGTCCCTTCTCACTACGGAGACCGTTTTTCCTTGGATGGTTCATCCATATGGGAGAAAACGGGATGCACCATAAAAGCATATTGCCGCATACTGCGCATATTGAACCAGTGGTAATATGGGAAGTCCTTACCTCAGCAGCGATGAGACCATCCTCCTTTCGACGCACAATATCGTCATCAATACAATTCCCGCCGAAGCAATACTTACCAGCAAACGTCTTATCCTTGTAGACAGCAGTCATCCCCGGTTCCGGCCGCAGGATATCCCCTTTACTGCAATCGAGACGGTTATAATCGCGGAGAATTCCGGAAACAACCCGGTTCTTTCCCTTACGGTCGTCACGAAGGGAGATACACGACATACGCTGGGGATTGTCTTCTCCCAGCCACCCAGGACAAAACGGGCCGGTGAGCGCGATTCATGGGCCGCAAAACTCAAGGAACTCAGCGTGATCTCGCAGGAAGGTCATGGTGCTCAACCCATGGATCCTGCACCGCCATGGATCCCGGGATCCCTCTTTCCTGAAGAGTCCGGTGAAAAGGGTTCCGGCCGGGATTTATCAGACAAATACCGGAATCCCCCGCTCGTACCGAAACGGCCGAGACCTGAAGATCCCTCCAGGAACCGGACGATCATTGCGGCAAGCGCGATCGCTATCCTTGTCATTGCGATTGTCTGCGGCCTGGTTTTCTTTGCCCCCGGACTTATTGCACAGCCCATAGTACACGTACCGCCGCCAACAACACCGGTCGCCACTTCTCTTCCGACACCGGTTCCTACGAAACTTCCCCCAGCGGCAGTAACCCTGCAGCCGGCACCCACCACCGGAATACCACCGGTTCCAACCCCCGTGCAAAGGGTCGTTCCCCAGACGGGAGTCTGGGTACAGATCAATTACAGCGGGAATTTCAGCGGTTCTGTCGGGACCGCTGGAGCGATGATGGAAGTGGCCGGTTCCGGGGAGATGTATTACCAGGTACCGACAGTTGACGGGGTTGTGGAGGCGACAATCCAGAAGCTGGACAATTCGGGAAATGTCCTCACGGTAGAGGTCTATAACAATGGAAACCTCATAAAAAGCGGTACGACAAGAACTCCCGAAGGTGAGGTCGACATCCATGCTGACCTGAAAGCAGCGCAGTCAGTGGCTGCCAATCAGACAACCGGCATGTAAATTATTATCCTGAACATAATTCACATTTGCACGAGGAGAGCTCATCGGGTAAATCGTGCGGTTTGCCTTCCCATTCTTTCTTTCCGGAATTGAGAATACAGGCCCTGTCTCCGATGTCCCGGCTGTCCGAAACCCGGTGCGAGACGACGATGCAGGGGATCTGCATATCTGCAACGACCGATCGCGTGAGGTTTTTCACGATACAGGTGCTCTCAGCATCCAGAGCAGTGAAGGGCTCATCCAGCATCAGCAGCAACGGCTCAATCGCCAGAGCGCGTGCCAGCGCCACCCGCTGTTTCTGCCCTCCGGAGAGGTTCCCTGCCTTTACATGGGCATGGTCCTGCAGTTCCATCAGTCCGGTCAGGTGCTCTACCTTTTCTGCGATTTCCTGTCGGGAAAATTTCCGGGCCCGGAGACCAAAAGCAATATTCTCATTCACGGTCATGTGGGGAAAGACGGCACTGTTCTGGAAGACATACCCAATACGGCGATCTTCGATCGGCAGATCGATTCGTCCTGCAGGCTTACAGAAGAGAGTTCCGTTGAGACGAATACAGCCGGAATCCGGGTACAGGAGCCCTGCAATAATGTTGAGTGTCGTTGATTTTCCTGACCCGTTGGTCCCCATGAGCACAAAAATTTCGCCGGGATTGACCTTCAGGGAAAGATCCAGAGTGAAATCCCGCAGTTTTTTCGTGATGACGGCTTCAAGCATGCTGCACCTTTTTTGAAGCGAGGAGCCGGACCGCAATCATGATACCGAAGGATATGATCACCAGCAGGATAGAGATGGTCACGCCGGAAGAGAGATTGCTTTCCATGCCCACATAGACGGCAAGTGGCATCGTCTGGGTAACCCCGGGAAGATTCCCCGCAAACATGATAGTGGCACCAAACTCTCCAAGGGCCCTCCCGAATGTCATCACGGCCCCGGATCCCAGTCCGCCGGCAGTGAGAGGCAACGTGATGGCCAGGAATGTCCGCAGGGGGGAAGCTCCGAGCGTCCGTGCAGTCTGTTCGTACGCCGGATCAAACTGCTCAAAGAGGGATTTTGCCTGCCTCAGGTAAAACGGCGATGCGACGAATATCTGGGCCATGATAACGGCCAGCGTGGTGAACGCGATGGAGATGCCAAGCATATTGAAATACCGTCCGACGAGGCCGGCCCTCCCGTAGAGGACCAGCAGGGCGACACCGGCAACCGCGGGCGGGAGAACCAGCGGGAGGTCGATCAGGGTATCAACCAGTACCTTCCCGGGATATGAACACCGGGTGTGGACATAGGCAAACGGAGTGCCGACCAGGATCACGACCCCGAGAGAGATGACCGCGGTGAAGAGGCTCAGCCAGAGAGCACTGGTCACCTGGGGATCCGAAAGCGATGCAAAGAAAAGATCCGGTGTGATGCGCAGGAAGAGTGCAGCTATCGGTAAAGCAAGGTAGAGGGTGACGGAGAGGATCAGGAAGCCCGCGGCAATGTACGTGATGGTGCGCCGGTATCGTTCCGGAATACTGCCTGAGGGTTTCATGACGGGGCCCGGCGGGGACCGGTTATGTCCAATGTATTGGAGTCCGGATAAAAAAAATCAGGAGGTTCCGAGGGGCCGGAACCCGAAGTCCAGAAGATCCTGCTGCCCGGCGGCAGAAAGCATGAACTTCTCGAAATCTGCCGCTGGACCCGTGCTGGTGGATCCTTTCAGGACACCAATGGTGTAGGTCTGGAGATAATTGTCTTTCTTCGGTATGGTGATGGCAACATAGGTGTTCTTGGGCGCTGCCGTATAGGTGGATTCGTACACAAATCCTGCATCCACTTCACCGAGAGAGACCTTGGTCGCAACAGCCGGTTCCGAGGTCTCGTAGCTGACCACATTCTTGAAGACGGAGCTGTTCCAGTCCGCGTTATAGGTGTCGTTCGCAAGCTTGGCAAGCACTGCCACGGTGGCCGTCCCGGCAGGGACGCTCTTGTCCTCCATCGCGATCTTCACTCCGGGATCTGCCAGGTCGGCAAGAGAGGTGATATTACGGGGGTTGCCGGCCGGGAGGATGACGATAACGTAGTTTGATGTGAGAGGTTTTACCGTCCCGTTGACGAAATAACCCTCTTTGCTGAGCGCGTTTGTGTAGGAGTTGCTAGCGGAGATGAACACATCTGCATAGGCCCCGTTCTCAACCTGGGTCTTCAGGGCCTGGGTCCCGTCGAGGTCGAACACGACCGTCTCTCCGGGATATGCCTTTTCGAAGTCCGATGCAAGCGTCGGGGAGACCCCGGTAAGAGAGGCAGCGGTAAATGCCACCACATTGCCCTGAGAGGGGGTAAACGTGGGTTTGGGTGTGCCCGTGGCCGCTGCAGCTGGTGTTGACGCCGGTGCAGCTGTCGTCACGACAGGCTGGGGTGTTGCTGCCGGGGTCGGGGACTGCGGGGCGGTTGAGGTGCAGCCTGCAAGGAACGTCGTAGCCAGCAGGAGTCCGCATACGATACCGATAAGGATAAGACTGTTTTTACTCAATAACCGTTCCATACGTATCATTCCTTTGAATACAACCCTATTGGTTATGGCTACGTAAAATTATTTTCATTTATTTCTCAAAATTGTTAGCTGAAATGAGGTACTGTCACCTCAGTTCTCGTTCCATAAAATCCTGAAAAAACAGAAGGTGATCAATCGACAGCAATCATCACTTCACTGGATTTGATAACCGCATACGCAGTGACACCGGGTGCGAGACCCAGCGTCTCGACAGATTTTTTTGTGATGATGGATGTGATCTCCGATCCGTCCGCAAGTTTGAGGGTGACTTCCGAGTTTACACTCCCCGGTATGATCCGCGTTACTTTGCCCTTCAACATGTTTCTTGCACTTATTTTCATAAACGAACATCTCCGGTACGTACTTACACGCCAATGCGTGATTAGGTTTGCTCATTGTGTTCATCCTTAAAATACATATCGGTAATGGAAGTCCGGAAATTACCGATACGGTATCGTGTCCGGATCAGAATAGTCTCTCGGCTCTCCGGGTATCCTGGTTTTGCTCCATAATTCGCCAAGGCCAGGTACACCCCGTATTAAGTAATTTAAATTAATTCCTGTGTGAAGTTAAATAAAAAATATTATAAACAGAGATGTCTAACATAATTATTGTCCCCTTGGAAACACGCACCAACCGGACGAATGCACACACATAATACACACACTTCAGCCAGTATTTTGGTCAGGGAATCCCCGGTGAACTGGAACCGGGGAATTATTTTCTTATTTACAGGATATTATTCATCACGGACCCCAAGAGTATTTCCTGCGTCAGTACGCTGGCCGGGCAGTCCGTCAGCATTTTCATAAAGATATCCTGTCCTTATTTTCCATGCCGGATTTTTCACCCCATCAAAAAAAATTCCCTGCCAAAGGTCAACCCGGTTGTACCGCATTTTTTCCTTTCATCTGAGTTGAAGGAAAAACTGGTTCAGTCCATCCAAGTTCACTTTCTTGATATTTTTCGTCTTTTCAATATATCCAGCGGCTCTTGATACGAGGAAATGCAGGATGTTTACCCCTGTCATTGTCATGATAAAAGGACGGTATAGCGATTTTCTCCAGCCAGCCATTCATGCAGTAATTGCTTCCCGGGTATCGGAGAACCTGTTTTCCGGGAGTGTTATCCGGACATCCGACTGGCAGACCATGGAGACAACACATATACCGATGCTCAGAAAGCCGAAGGTTATCAGATAGTATCCTGACCAGTTCATGGCAAACTGGAATACAAGGAAGAGAGAGAGGATCGAGCCGTGGTAGAGGTGAAAACGGAGCACCCGGTTATCCAGGACATCGCAGGGTCGTATCGATCCGAAGATCCTGGTATCATTCAATGGATAGAAAGGGGAGATCCCTTTCCGGGTACACAGATCTTCAGCGAGATGGAGGAGCATTCCCAACAATATTCCCCCGAGAAACCCCATGGCCAGAAAAACAGGAATATAATTTTTAAAAAGGAAGACCAGGACGTACGCGATTCCTGCCAGTATGGTGAGATATAAGAAGACCCCGGGGATTGAATGGGTCAGCCGCTTGTCTCCCGGTTCAGCGGCAATTTTAAAAAATCTGCTGTACAGTGCACACATGACCGGTACACAAATAACGCTGCCAGCCTGCACAATCACCCAGGCAACCATGAGGAGAATGCTTTTTTTGGGCCGTTTCATGTGGATATCCGGAAGGATGACGCCAATTCCTGTTCCCCCTATCACCAGAACTGCAAGAGACAGGTTAAAAACCGCTATGGCGCTGCCAAAAATGAAGCTGCAGAGCAGCCCGAGGACGAGGTGATGGCGCGTGAGCATGGACGAAGTTTCCGTGGTTTGTCCGGTAATTCAGGCTGTAACTGGCAGTTCAGTCACGAATTTTCTGGCATTCTTCTTCTTTGTGAGCCAGACAAGCTTTCCATCGGCAAATGCAAATGCAGTCATCAGCAGGACGTGTATGTGGGGCGGGACGGCGGAGGTATCAGTTGCCTGAGGCGTGAGCAGGTACTTTTTTGTACGGGAACCCCGGCCATCCGGAAGAGAATCAAGTGCGCTGATCAACCCTTCTTTTGGTTCCGGGTCCAGAGATAACGCAATAAACCCAATCTCCGTCCCTACCCATTTGCTTCGGGAAATCCGGTAAAAACATCCCGGGACCCGGAATCCCTGTACCCGTTCAATGGTCCATCCATCATACTCGGGTAACATATGGCGGATATCCCGTTCTGCAAACAGCTCCATCACATCTTTTGTTGAGCCCATAATGATCACCAATTCTGTGGTATTTCCGATCATATAAGTTTTAGTAATTTGCTTGATTTTTACAAATAGTTAAATACAAATAATTAATAACCTTCTTGCAGGCCATGATCTCCTATCTGCGGGGGAAATCCCGTTCCGGAAATACTTTCCTGCCGGCAGACCATTTCCGGCAAGCTCCCGACACCATCTCATACAGTATTAAAGGGAAGTGAGGAACCAGATGGATACCAAAGAACACAAGACTGCAATCCGCAGGGAATATACCCTTGACGAACTGAATACCCGCATGAAGGACTCCGGCGTGGATCCCCGGGTCCGGGAATACCTGAAGGAATGCATCGCGTTCCACTCCTTTCCTGCCCCGGGTCTCCTGATCGGTGCCTTCATGGTCGATTATGCCCTCGAACTGCTGGGAGCCCGGACCGGCGAGAAACTCTACGCTGTCTGCGAGACGCACAAGTGCGTCCCGGACGCACTCCAGGTTATCGCCCATGCAACGTACGGGAACAACCGGCTCCGGATTGTCGATATCGGTAAGTTCGCCATGACGGTCAACCGGGCTTCTGACGGGGAGCAGACGGAGGGATCCCGGGTGTTCGTGGATTCCCGGAAACTGTCCCGGTATCCCGCAATCCATGCATGGTTCACCAACAGCCTTGAATTTGACAAGAAGACGATGAACAACAAGCTCTTCGATGAGATCTTTTCGGCCGGACGGGAGATCCTCTCCAGCGAACGGGTCAGGCTCAGGATTGAACGAAAGAAGAAGTGGAAGTCTGTGACCTGTCCGAGGTGTGGCGAGATGGTGCCGGATTATTCCGTAGGGGACGATGGACTCTGTGCCGCATGCGGCCCGATGTGTTATTACGAGAAGATCAGCTGATGCCCACCTCCTTCTCTTAACGAGATTTTTTTTAGGATGATACCGGCTGGATGGATAGGGTATTATTGCCCGGGTTCCGATCCGTTGCGAGGCGTGCTCGTGAAAAACACCGGGCAGGCTCCCGGACCCGCTTACCGGTGCGACTTTCCGGCAGACACAGCCGGAGAATAATGGCGGATGTTCCCCTCTGTAAACAGTTCCATCACCACGGTTCCTGCCCAGAGTCGTTTTACTCACGAATATCACCCCGGGTGGATATGAGAGATCCTCATTTTATCAGTTTGTCCCAATCCAAGCTAAAAATAGTATTGTTCTTTTTTACCGGAATGGATCACAGGCAGATAGAGCTTTTTTATAAACATAAATTGATTAACAAATGATCATAGTTAAATACATTTTTTTACTAGGTATATGTTGGCATGGTGGATGGGATGCCCACATATCGTTCCACTATAGCAGCACAATGCATGAAACCCTCATGATGTTGGGAGAGAACCGGATGATTTGGATTAAAGATAGGAGAACAGAAGAGCTCGAAGGTGCCGTGTCCCCTGTTGTCGGTGTGATGCTGATGCTCGTTGTCACCATCATCATTGCTGCGGTGGTAAGCGGTTTTGCCGGCGGATTGATCGGGTCGAGCAGCAATCAGAAAACCCCGACACTCGCCATGGATGTGAAGATTTCGAATACGGGGAATGCTGCCACCAGCATCTTTTCTGCAACAGTCACCAGTATAAGTACTCCGACCCCCACGAGTAGGCTGCTGCTGACGACTTCCTGGACAACCACGATGAAGCCTGGGATTACATCGTATGGTGTTAGAAGTACTACCCCGGTAGGAACAGCATTTGCCAGCGGGGGGAACTCAACGATTAATGGCCCACCGTATGGATTCGGGCCGGGAGTTACAGGGAATGTAAATATTCTCACTGGGACCTATAACGGAAACCAGACCTTTGGCAACTATACGCTCATGCAGGGAACCGGGCTTGTTGCTGAACCCAGCACATCGTATTCCGCGTATGCTTCCAGTGGTGGTACAACCAGTGCGATGCAAACGGTCCTCGGAAGCGGCTGGGAACAGTTAAGTCCGGGGGATACCGTTACGGTCCGGGTCATTTACACACCCACAGGCAAGGCCATGTTCCAGCAAGATGTAGCAGTTACGGGGGCTTAAACAATGAGAGAGAGTTATGAGCACGGAGTTTCACCGGTAGTTGGCGTTATGCTGATGCTGATCGTGGTGATCATCATTGCTGCGATCGTATCCGCGTTTGCCGGAGGCACAGTAAGCGGAGTGAGTAAAGTCCCGCAGGCGACGATCACTGCGAAATTCAGCGCCTCGAATGGCATGGAGATCGATCATGGTGGTGGCGACAGCATCCCGCTCGCAAGTACCGTCTTCACCATATTTGATGGGCCCACGTTCGGGCCAAACCTCAATCAGAAGACTGCCCAGGTTCTGAACGACACCCTGATCACGGATATCAGCAACAATCCTGTGCAAAATAGTCAGGGAGGGTTCAACGTGACCGCATTTTTGCCGGGATCCGCCCTGTTTATCAATGGGACAATGTCGGGCTGCCAGTACCTCCAGCCGTCTATCAATATCGCGAATCCCGGCCTGTGTATCAGTAATTCCACCAACATCGGGAAGACCTTCACGCTTCAGGTGGGCGATACCCATGGTAACCTGATCTCCAGTACGGATGTGACCATCCAGCCATAACCGCGAGTACGGATATCCAGAACTTAGCCGGATAAAAAGGGAGAGACTACATGAAACAACAGAGTGAATGGGCAGTATCCCCGGTAGTCGGCGTGATGCTGATGCTGATCGTGGTGATCATCATCGCAGCAGTCGTCTCCGGGTTTGCCGGGGGGCTGGTCGGTGGCAAAAACCAGCAGGTTCCCCAGATTACCATGGATGTAAGTATTGCGAACAGCGGTTACTGGTCAACAAGTTACCTCAAGGCAGAAGTAACCGGAACGAGTGCCCCTATCAACACCAGGGATCTTCAGATTGTCACCTCCTGGAGAAAAAGTTTTAACAACGGGTCATTCGTTACCGGCGGGGCAACGACCACGCCCGGGGTTGTCAATTTCAATGTGATGTACAGTCCGGACGGAACCTATAATTATGATTTATGGCGACTCACCGTCCCGCAGGGATTCGGGACCGGTGTAGGACAGGGCTCGGCGTTAACAGGTAACAGCTCCCTGTACCTCGAAGGAGCAAATAATCAAGGTGGCGCTACCCTGTATGATCTTGAACATAACCAGATGCAAAATCCCGCCACACCCATTACCAATAATTCCTGGTGGGGGAATTACTACCTCCAGGCAGGTACAGAATTCTTTTGCCAGCCGTTCGGGGGGTTGAATAATGGACAGCCGGGAGCGCAGTATACCGTTGGCTATGGCGTAAACCCCAGCCCGACCAGCCCCGCGGTGAGGTACCAGTACGTTTACAGCAGCAGCACTGCGGAGCTGTGTGCAGTATCCATGGATGGAGTCACGACGGGCTATCCTTCATCATGCACTGGCGCAACATTCCTCCCGTACCCCACCGGAAATCAAGTTCCTGACCCGGAGCCGACAATATACGTACCCCACCTTACAGGATACTGGAATCCCGAATCGTACAGCATCGACCAGATGCAGGGAGTGCTCGGCCCGAACTGGAACCAGCTGAGGGCCGGTGATATCGTTACCATGAAACTCATTCACATCCCCACCGGAAAGATCATCTGGCAGAGAGATGTTACCGTGCAGGGAAGTGTGTTATGATACTGCAGAATGAATGGGCAGTATCGCCGGTAGTCGGCGTGATGCTGATGCTGATCGTGGTGATCATCATCGCATCTGTCGTCTCCGGGTTTGTCGGCGGGCTGATCGGAGGTAAGAACCTGAAGGATCCCCAGCTTGCCATGGATGTAAGTATCGCGAACAGCGGTGACTGGTCAACGAGTTATCTCAAGGGAGAGGTAACCGCAACGAGTGCCCCTATCAACACGAGGGATCTGAAAATTGTCACCTTCTGGAAAAAAAGCTTTAACAACGGGTCATTCATCACCGGTGGGGCAACAACCACGCCCGGGGTAGTTAATTTCAATGCAATCTATAGTACGCACGGAAGCTATGCGTTCGATTTGTGGCGGCTCACCGTCCCGCAGGGATATGGGACCGGTGTCGGCCAGAACTCGACGTATTCAGGTAATATCTTCTGGACTCTCGAAGGAGGTACCGGTACTAATGGTGACGCAACTTTGTATGATCTTGAAGTTAATCACATCGCTACAAATAATTCATGGTGGGGGAATTACTACCTCCAGGCAGGTACATTATTCTTATGCCGGCCCTTCGGGGGATCGAACTCCGGACAGTCCGGCGGCAATTCTCAAATGACCGTTGGCTATGGCGTCCCCAACGCCACCGCGGGCATCCGCACTACGAGATACCAGTACGTTTACAGTACTAGTCCCTATTCGGATGGCGCTTGTAAAATATCCATGGATGGAGGTACCGGTGCTCTCGCTAATCTATGCGGTAATTATGCATTCTACCCGTACCCCACCGGAAATCAACTTCCTGACCCGGAGCCGACAATATATGTCCCCAGCCTTATTCCGGGAAATCCCTGGGATCCCCGTACGTACAGCATCGACCAGATGCAGGGAGTGCTCGGTCAGAACTGGTACCAGCTGCGGCCCGGTGACGCCGTTACCATGAAGATAATTTACATCCCCACCGGAGATGTCATTTGGCAGAAAGATGTTATCGTTCAGGGAAGTGTATTATGAGACCACAGAATGAACAGGCAGTATCCCCGGTAGTTGGCGTGATGCTGATGCTGATCGTGGTGATCATCATCGCCGCGATCGTCAGCGGATACGCCGGCAGCCTGGTAAGTTCAAACAACAAGGCTCCTGAAGCGGACATTCAGGGAACGTACAGCGCGTCGTCAGGCATACTCCAGATGTACCATGCCGGTGGCGATGAATTAGCGACCCAGAAAGTTTTTGTCATCCTGCGGCTGAAGGATGAAGAGGCCGGGGGTTACTTGGGCAGTATGTCGAGGACGAATACCAATAAGTCCAATATATGTAATGCTGCAGGAACGTGCTGGCTCAATGCCACAACCGGTCTGGTAGATCTGAACGTATGGACTCCCGGCCAGACCATGTATTATACCGGGATCACGCCCACCGGGTCGAACGGCCTGGCCCAGACCTCGGGCTTTACGACATCCAGTGTCGGGCAAACCTTCACTCTTGAAGTCGATACCATCGACGGGAAAGTGGTCTCCAGGAGCGATGTGAGGGTTGGCCCGTAGAACCGTGAGGACAATTCCCACCGGACGGATCCTGTATGAAGGGGGACAATCCCCTCCTTTATGAACGGATCACCAGCTCTCCTTTTTCTCTCATCTCACAAGAACGGTTGACGGACAAAAGAGACTCTGGTAGAAACAACAACCTGCCGGCAGAACCTGAATAACAAGCCATGACTGAATCCTCCGATCCCTTCTGGAAGACCGCGGACGGCGCCCGGCAGTACGACGAGTTTACGAAAACGACATTTACCCGGATCTACCCGGTCATCGCCAACCAGATCCTCGACCGGACCGGGATCACCACGGGCACCTGCCTCGATGTTGGGTCCGGGCCGGCGCCGCTTGCTATTGCCATCGCACTCCTGTCGGATCTCCGCGTGACGGCACTCGACAGTTCGCGGGAGATGCATGCTCTTGCCGTGCAGAATGTCCGGGCCCGGGGTCTTTCACGACGCGTAATCCCGGTGATCGGCGACGTCCATGCAATTCCTGCTGATGATGGCGCGTTCGACCTCGTAGTGAGCCGGGGATCGTACCACTTCTGGCACGATCTCCCGGCCGCATTCCGGGAGATCCTCCGGGTCATGAAACCGGGCGGGGCAGCCTATATCGGCGGGGGGTACGGGAGCTCACAGATCAAGGCGGAAGTCCTTGCCGGGCGAAAGGAGCGCAGGATCGTTGACGATCCGGATCACCCGGCACGCACCCGGTTCCGCAAGTTCCGGCCCAGCGAGATCGAGGCCTCGATCGAAGCTGCCGGGATCAGCGACTACCGGATCATCAGCGACGATGCCGGGTTCTGGATGGTCATCAGAAAAGAGGGTGGGGCCGAGAACCCGGAATAGTCCTGCTTTTACTCAAAACCGGTTTCCGCAATTCTGCTCTTCAGTCAAAATTTTTTTTTAGATTGATCGTTTATCAACGTACGTGATGAGAAAAATCCGGCAAATCTTTCTACAACCATGGGAAGATCCTGCCGGGGTCCAGAAGGTTGGAAACCGGATTGTGGGGGCCGTTCGGATAGGGGCAGATGTCCCTCATCCGCTCCAGGAGATCCACCCCCGATCACCCGGGATCCCAAATTCGCGTTCCTTCCTGCCACCTCCTGTAACCCGATCCCAGAGCCGATCCTCAAATTAAAAGGGTCCTATTAGCGCAGTTTTGCTTCTACGACGTAAAATTTTGCAAACCGGGGCAGGATCAGACAATTCCAGGGCATTTCAGCTGGTATTTTTGGTGAATTCCGCAGTTTTTCGGTCTCCCGAAAGGAGGGCGTCTCCGGAAAATCGCTTGAAATATCCTCCGTTTGACAAAAGGAGGCCATTTTATGGTAGGGGGTTTCAGGGATTGGATGTGTCCCCCGGCGGGTGAGGGGGGACCGCAACCGGCTGCGTGACGGGGGTCACGGTTCCCGGCTGTGGGACCGGAGATTTTTGAGGGAGGAGGGAACCGTCCCGCCCGAGTTCGGCGAGTCCGGTGTCGCAGACCCGGAAGAATCTCCAGCAGTACTCCGGTGAACAGATCCAGAGCTCGCGGGAAATTTCCCGGGATGACGGGAACATCTTCAGGCCGGCGATCTCCTCGTGTCCCTCCCGCTCCAGCCACTGCATGGTGCAACGGAGGTAACGCATGCGTTTGATCCGGACCTGCGCCAGGCACGGGGGGATTGCAATGGAGAAGTCAGCGATCATACCGGGAACGCGCTCGTAGTAGTGAACGAGTCCCCGTTTTCTTGCAATTTTTTCGGCTTCTTCCAGTGCCCTGATCGGGTGCCGGCCGCGGCTTATGATGCACCTCCGGAAATTTTTGATATGCCAGGACGGGATGATCGCAGTGCGGCGAGGATGCGTTCCTCTGCGACGGGCGGAATTCCCGCGGCCGGGCTCGTGCCCGGCATATGACCGTATGCTGTGATGTTCGGTTCAGCTGCTCTCAGCGTGAACCGGCTGTTCCTGTCTATGGCAAATCCTCCATGGTGTTTTCTGCTCCGGGCCGGATCCCGTAATTATCTTGCCCACCCTGTGCCGGAAATTGGACGGGCCTGATACTTCTTCAATTATTATTCATTAAGATATATATGTCTTGTAGTATGAATTGAAAAACAGGAAACAGGAGGTTCATCCGGAACATTGGTGGCGTTGTTGAACGAATAGCATGACAGGAATGATGAATAAACTACGACTATCAGGTTCGCAAAAAAATCAGAACCGTCACGGTTTTTCCCTGTTCACAGGCACCCGACATTATACTTCCGCTGGTGCTTCCGCAGGGCGGTCTCCATGTCCGAGGCATTCATCACATCGGCTGCAAACCGGGCAGGGTCGCTGATGGCAACGGACATGACAATGTTGATCCCGTTCTCAAAGAGTACGTCCGGGATCAACTGGGCGCTCGACCCATAGAGGGCACGGATACGGGCATGCTTCGCATACCCCGCGACCTCCTCGAAGGTGCCATTCACGAGCGTTGAGCCGGTGATGATCGCAATGTCCGCATCTTCGAGAACTTCCCGGTTCTTCTCTGCCGGATGGATGGTGATACCGGCAGGCCCGTAGCTGACTGTTTTCCCGACAATCGTCGTCCGGAACGTCTCCACCGGCCGCTGGTCGGTGACGTGCAGCTCCCGGCATCGCCCGGCATAACTCCTGACGAGACCGCCGTACCCCACGATCACCAGGTTATCGTCACTCCTGACAAGGTCTTTTACTTCCAGACCTGTGGTATACCCCTTGGCCTGCAGCACTTTATCGGTGACAAACGGCTGGGAGAGTGCGTTGAGCGAAGTAAGGGCGATCGAGCGCCGGCTCAGGCGTGAATCAGAGATATTTTCAGATGCCACATCAAAGAGAGGAGAGCCTACGCAGGATCTCAGGTACTCCAGATCCTGCAGGGTCTGATCGGTGCCGTAGAGGGGATTGTTGTCCTGGAAGCTCATCGCCACCCCGCAGCACCCGCCGGTCCCGATCACGGCATTCCACCCCGGGTTGAGCCCGAAATTCTTCACCGTGACCTCGGGCAGGCCGAGCCGGCGGTATTCGCTTGCCAGTTTTTCGTACCCTTTTTCAAGAATTGTATGCGGGGAGTTCTGCATCATCGTCGTTCCTTATGAATGGGCATTTTCCGAAAATGAAAAAGGAATCTATTCCCGGAATCTTCTCACTCCTGATTAGTATAGTATGGCACACCGGCACAGTTGCCGCACAGGACCGTCCCGTCGCGGGTGATCTCCTTGTTATCGACAATCATCTCATTGCACCTGCTGCAGCGTGCCCGGAATTTTGGCATGCCCGGCATGTCCCCATTGGGTATGGTGAGATTTACCCGCCGGATGCGGAACAGATCGGATTCCGGCGTTTCGAGCAGGATCCCTGCCGCGTCTTTCAGGGCCTCCTTTCCTGTCTTCTCCGTCCTCTTCTTCTCAACCACGGCAACCCGAACTGCAGAACCGGTTTTCTGGTCCATGTACGTAGCGGCGAATTTACCATACGGCCGGTATTTCAGCGTGCGGTGGCCGAGCGAGCAGCCGGTGATGGCCTGGATGGCATCGGCGATGCACCGGTCGATCTCCACATAGACAATGAGGTTGCGGTTCTTCTCCATGGGTTTCATTCCCAGTTCCCTCATGCCGATCATGGTCATTCTTGTGCCTAGGACGATCCCGGCGCAGATCTCCCCATGGAATTCCTTTGCTTTCTGGAGCAGGAGATCCAGATCGGTCGCCGGCCGTTCTGAGTCCCGTTTCGCGTCATGGTTTTCAGTCATCAGCAGTACTTGTCCCTCAGAATTAATAATTTAATTTAATTTAATTTTTGGAAATGTTAAATGAAAATACTTATTTGACTGCATAAAGATATGGTTACTGATCCAGAAATATGTCGGGCGGGACCGGAAGAATCCTGCCTGATGAAAAGATCCACACTGGACCGTTGAGGAAGATACATGACCGAAGAAAAATCCCTGAAAGAACGAATAACCGGATATTTTACCCGAAACGATCTCCTGATCATTGTCGGCCTTGCAGTGATCGCGTTTCTGACCAGCAATTTCGCGCTCAATTATATTCTCCCTGGCGGACCTGGTCCTGGTTTTGTCCACGGGTTCCTGAAGCTGCCCGGACCTGGTACAGGGATCTTCAATGTCAGCGCCTTCATCTGTCTGTGGCTTGTACTGGGAATCCTTCTTGTAAAGAAACCCGGCACCGTAATCCTTATTGCGGTTCTTATTCTCATATTCGGACTTATGTTTTCCCTGGCCATGGGTGGACACGGGGGGCATGGGGCACATTTCGCAACAAGCAATGGGGGACATGCCACACCAGGTAATTCGTCAACACCTGGCGGATCAGCTGTGGAACGGCCTGCCGGGGGAGCGCCGACCGGAGGACAACAGCCGATCCGGTTCGATTATCTGGCACTTATTGTGGCAATCATCATCGAATGCGCCGGACTGCTCCCGCTGGAACAAAAACCCTGGAAGTTTGTATTCCCGTCACTGCTTTCCATCATGGGCATCATCACCCTTGCCCTCTGGCTGACCGGTAACGCGAAGATGGGGGAGAACGGAGCGGCTGCAACGGTCTTCCCCCTCGGCTACGTGGTTACCGGCATCCTGGCAATCGCCATCGGTATCCTCCTCTATTCGTATCCTTCAGCGAAGTATATCATCGGGGCCGGATGCGCAGAAGCATTCTATATCGTCTTCTGCTGGGCATTCAACGGAAAGAGCGGGTTCTTTTCCTGGGCTCCGGTGGCCCCGGCGATACCGGCACTCATAACGTTTGCATTTGTATGCGGTGCGTTCATGGCAGCAATCGCCTACGGGTTTTACCTGCTCTGGACCATCTACGTACAGCATGGAAGCGCCAGTACATAGACCCCGGGATATTGGAACACCTGAAAGGGCCGGGACATACCCGGCATCATTTTTAAGGCACATACATGAAACCAGCGGCAGTACCGGCAGACACTCTCTATTTCACCCTACAGGAACTGGGAGTTATCATCGTACTCTCGGCATTAGCAGCCCTGAGCGGTGCCCTCGTTCCCTCGTGGCTCTTTCCCGATACGACGATCTCGGATTTCGTATACAGTACCCTTGGCCTCCCCGGCCCGGGTGCCGGCGAGCTCGTGTTCGGGAGCATCCTGTGCTTCTGGCTGCTCCTGGGATTGCTTCTCGTCAAAAAACCCGGTACGGCCTTCGCCATGGCTATCGTCCTGATTGCGATCGATCTCATGGCAGGCAGCCAGGCCCTCGTTATCCAGACCCTGGATGTCCTTTTGTTTGTAGCGCTCATTATCGAAGCGATCAGCATGGTCCCGGTTGAACGCGGGCCATGGAGCTACCTTCTTCCCGCCTGTCTTCTCGTTTTCGGGATAACAACGATTGCTGTCGCTATTCTCGGATTTGCAACAACCGGCGAGATGGACACCGCAGTCACAGGGACCTCCTGGTCGTATTACTTCTCCGGTATTCTCGGATTGGTTTGCGCGTTCATCTGCTGCCGGTATCAGGTACGGTATCTGCTTGCTGCCGGGCTTGCCGGCATGTACTATATGCTGCATTTCTGGCTCTACTGGGGGAGCGGCTTCGCTGCACGGTTTCCTCCCGACCCGGAAATGATACCCGTCCTTTTTCTTGTGGCATTGCTTGGAGGTGTTATTTCTGCAGCTGCAGCATATGGAATAAGCCGTCTCCTCGGCTCCCACGGAAATACCGACAGGCCAAATTCTGTCGATCAATGAGAAATGTTTATCATGATCAATATGTTAATTACTTGTAATCAACCATAAGGAGGTGAAATCATATGTGTGCACCAATAGTTCTCCCTGAGGCAGCGATTGGCCTTGCAGCGGCCCACATCCTGGGTGTCGGGTTGATTGCAGGGATCGTCATTTTCAATTCCAACGGGGTAAGAAAAGGCATGAGTTCCCTCCTCGGGATCAGCGATGGGATCGGTTTGGCATTCGATCATGTCATGTCCGTGATGTCCCGGTAAGGAACCGAATGTCTGTACTGAAGTACGCGGTACCTCCGATCCTGCAGCTGGAGCCAACGACCGCCTGCAATCTTGACTGCCCGTTCTGCCTGCGCAGGTCGCTGAACCGATCGGAGGATTATATCTCTTTTGATGAGTTCCGGCAGATCATCGATAGATCAAAAAGCCGTTATCTGACCCTCCACGGGTGGGGCGAACCGCTCCTTCACCAGGATCTTCCTGCGATGATCCGGTACGCATCCGGAAAAAAGATCTCGGTCAATTTTACCACGAATGCAACACTGCTCCCGGGAAAAACGGATGAACTTCTGAACGCGGGCCTTGATGCGATCGCCTTCAGTTTTCCTGAAGTTCGACAATTTACTCCGATCATTGCCAAAAATGTTGGCGGGTTTGTGCAGGAGCGGTCCGAAAGGAGACAAAAATTACCGAAAACGTATATCAACATCGCGTTGATGGAAGAGAACCTTGATTGTATCGATAAGGGGCTCGAACTGGCGAGGACAACCGGGGTTGATGTGGTGAACTTCGAACGTTCATTCCCCTGGACTGCGACTCAGGCAGAGACTGAAAAAAGCCTGTTCGCCCGCATCAGGGGTACGGCGAAAAAAACCGGGTGCAAGGTGACCCTGCCACCCCCCCATTCGAATCCCTGCCCCTTGTTCCGGCTGACGCTCTTTGTCAGGCTGAATGGTGATGTCGCCCCCTGTTGTTACCGCGCCGATCTCTCCCTCGGGAACATGCTGAGGGATAACCTCTCAACAATATTGCATAACCGGGTTGCCTTTCTAAAAAAAATGAAAACAGATCCGGTATGCCGGGAATGCAGGGTTTAAGGCGAAGATAATTCTGAGGAATTTCTGTCCGGTGAAGGTCACGAAAAATGAATATCATTGCTGGTTCGGTATACGTTTTAATCGCGTTATGTTTTTGCAGTCTGCCGGATATGTAAATACCTTATCGTATTCATGTAATTGCCCCCGGTGATCCATATTCCCTGACAACAATATCCCGGCCATTGTGAAAGAATCTTTAACTTTTTAAAAAATCAATAATTTTCGTTGAATTTCAAATCTCTCCTCAAAATGTGCTTCATTGCTCAACAATTAATAGTATCAGATCCAGGTATCTGCTATGTCTGCAGGAGAACCCGGGCCACAGGTCCGGTATACATCCACGTTACATCGTCTACAAGATCCCAAGACGGTACGCCTGAGTGTGGAACTCCTGCTCATTCTCAGCATACTGTTCCTGCTCGATGTGGTGACGACCCAGATCGTCCTCATCAGGGGTGGCGTTGAACTGAATCCCCTGATGGCGAGAATTGTGGCTCACCCTGCGCTGCATCTTGGTATCAAGACTGCAATCCTTCTCATTATCTTTCCGGTATCACTCATAGCCGAACGACGGGTAAGAGGATCAGCCATCTTTTTGTATTTCGTTCTTATCGTTCTCTATATCGCTGTAGATATCAACAACCTGTCTGTTATCTTACCGCAGATCGCCATGTAATTTCGCTGATCCCGGAATTTCAGATTTTTAATCAACCTGATGGGATATATGGGTTCCAGACTCCTGACGTTATTTACTATTATATCTCCCGATCCTGAGCGTACGGGATCTGCGGGCGGTGTCAGCAGGGTACCTAATGAAACTGTTTGTCATTCTGCCCCAAGAGAGATGTCTGTTATTTGCCGGTTCAGGGTCATATTGGGAATTGTATTAAACTCCAGCTGCACCTCCGTGTTCGAAATATATGTTACACCACCCAAAACATTTCCGCATGCCGAGACGTCATTAGCGCTTTGGTTGACCTCGTTCATGAGGGCACTCTGGAAGCCTTCGGGCAGATATGGATTAATGCTGATGGTCAAGCTTGTAACATTGGTAAACTGCTGACTCATGGCCGTACTATTCAGTACGAGCAAACCGTTCCCGTTACCGCTCGCGACAGTACGCCCTGCAGCCGGGGTTATATTCACGCTGTACACGTTAATCTGGGAACATTGGGTAGGGTACTCCGGCCATGGAACTGTTTCCATACTGAATAAAGCCCCGGTCAAGCCGTAATCGATATCGGTCATGTTGGTCGACTGAAGGGGAGTTTCAAGTGTGCCTTTTGTGACATTCACATAACCGTATGACCATACATATCCTTGGTCCTGCCAGAAATTATTCACCGGCTCGTATGAATAATTGGAGAGATGGAGAAAGTTAATTGTCGTTAACGCAGAGGTTCCGTTGACGATGGTGATACGCATGTATCCGTACGTCTCATTCTGGATCCTGAGTAATCCCCCAGATTTCACAGAATCAAAGGTGAACTCCCCGCCACCCAGCGGGATCGGTTCTGAAAGATGCATGTTCCGTTGTAAGGAGGCAGCGGTCCCGATGTCCGATGAGAACCGCAGAAAGCCGGTCTCGACATCCCTGAGATGCGTAATCTCCGACTGCGCCTTCATGGAGGGGACGTAATAGGCATTCCAAGCAGCAAAAAACGTTACCCCGATCGCAAGGATGAGCATCGCCGCAACGACCGGGGCCACGCCATCCTCGCTCATAGGCTGACCTGCCCGGTATAGATCACCGTGTGAGGGGTAACCAGTTTGACGGTCTCATTCCCTTCGAGTTGTGTTCGCATCATTACCGTGATATTGCTCCCGAGATCGAATACGGTTTTATTCGGGACAAGGGTAAAGTTCCCGTTCTGGGAGGAAAATGATGTACGATTGGTGTCGTTCCCGACGATCACGGTCAGGTCCTCTACCTTCACCCAATCTCCTCCCTTATGCCAGAGGGTTATGTTCTGCTGGTCATTGGTCATCATGATGTTAATACTTGGATCACGGGAGGTGGGGAGGAAATTGTAGAGTGTAGCGGAAAATACCGAGATTAATACGATGACAAGGGCGATCATAAGCATCTCCCCGACCACTTCCGAGACCCCGGAATCAGTATTTTTATTGTAATTCATTCCTTTACTCCATCAGGTTCAGAAGGATTTTTTGTGCAACAGGGTCCGGGGGTTATCCGAAGTGCAAAAAGGACCTAGACAACCGTCAGGTGTAATCGGTCCGTGAAACCTCGATAAAAATACCGGATGATCTCAGGGAAAATTCTACTGGCAATTGTTAAATTTCCCATCGCCGTTTGCTCACTCATCGGTTATCCGGTGTCAAATTCCGGTATTATGCTTTTTTTGCATGTTCAGCTTAAAGTATTTTTTCTATTTTTTGGTAAGTTAAAATGTTAAATTTATAAGTAATGTTAATCATACTTATTGAATAAATTTTCCCTTCAAAGTTATCGCCAGTGAATTTCGAATGCTACTAAAAAAAATACTGTGGGTGGAGTATATCCGCACATACTCAAGGATGTGCCTGAATGCGAAGGACTGATCAGGGAGTCTCTCCCGTAGTCGGTGTCATGCTGATGCTCGCGGTGACGGTGATTATCGCAGCCATCGTCAGTGCAGCGGCCGGCAGCTTTTCCGGCACCAAGGAAAAAGCTCCCTCTGCAATCCTTGAAGTCCATTTCTACGAGAACCGGTCCTATGGCAGTTTTTCTGTACCGGCGATGACGATCGAGCATATCAGCGGGAGTCCCCTGCAGACGAAGGACCTGAGCATCACCACGTATTTCACGAACGCGTCTGGACAGATAATCAAGGGCTACCTGGTTGGGGAGAAGGCTGTTCAGGTTGATGGCGAGTATAGCGGGGTCCTGTTCATCAATGACATGGATCGGTTCGGCGGTTCCCCACTCCAGAGTTCGGATACCGGGTATGAAAGCTGGTTCGGCAATGCATCGGCGGTCTTAATGGCCGGGGATGTTCTGGTGACTCCTGCCCAGTACTATAGTTCACCACCCTATGACAATCTCGGCATGGATTATATTCTCAATTTTGATACTACAGATCCCGCCAACGGGTACCAGGCAGGTGCCGTGATAACGGTCAAGATAGTCCACATCCCGAGCGGGCAGGTCATCTTTGACAAAGATGTGGTGGTTGAGTGAGACCGGGCAGGAATCCTGCGGATGCGGTCTCACCGGTAGTCGGTGTCATGCTGATGCTCGCGGTAACCGTCATGATCGCGGCGATCGTAAGCACGTACGCCGGGGGATTTTCCGGTAGCGCTGAAAAAAGCCCCCAGAGTTCAATCCGGGTAACCCCGGAACTAAACAAGAACCAGATTTATTTTGACCATAACGGAGGGGATCCGTTCACGCTCAGTTCCATATATGTGGTTTTACAGGCCTATGATAATAAGACTACCCTGTCTATCAACGATGTTGGGGGGAAAGTCGATGAATTCGAAGAAGTTGGGGGGGGCAGTAACGATACGACAATCCGGGCCGGAGATTCTTTTTTTATTCAAGGGTACCCTTCCGGCGATAATACGAGATTCGGTAGTATGATCCTGACGAACAATACCAAGATTACCTGGCTTATTGTGGACAAGGAGACGGGCCATACCATCTCAACAGGTGAATTTTATCTTTGAAAGAAGTGAGGATAACTGGAGCGGTCCCCGGCAGCCCCATACTCATTATGCACTCACCTGAATTCGCTGTAGATAACGGTGTCATTTGGTTGTGGAGAGCCCCTGTTGAAACGCTCCGTGCCCTGTCCCGGGGCCAGACCCCATTCCCCGGTATCACATCACAACCACGAACATGGCGATAGTGGCCGCGAGGAGCACGATGCTGTGCTTCAAGCCGGCAAGGATGCTGTTCGAACTGAACTGCCCGGCCATGATGCCGGAGAACGTGGCGAGGATGATCCCGATGTTGAACATCTCGGTAAGGTTGTCGGCCGTATCGATAGTCACGTTCATCCCTTTGAACGCCGCAAGGAACGGCACATTCAGCTGGTATGCCGTATACAGGTAGATGCCAAAGGAGAGGTAGATGATCATCACGTAAATGATCGTCGTGTTTGACCGTTCCCGCTTCAGTTTGAGATAGTACTCGAAATCGGTGATTGCGATGATGAAGATCTGCTTGAGGTTCGTCGTGATCTCACTGGCCCGGACGAGCAGCGAGATCGCGCGTTTCACGGAGACAAGACCGATCCGTTCCTCCATCTTCACCAGCGCGGAATTGACATAGGCGCCTGACTCGATATCACGCGATGCAACAGAAAGCTCGGAACTCAGAACGCCCAGTTTTGCACCGGCAATCCGGTGGATCGCCTCGTGGAGGGTGATCCCGATGTCTTTCATATCCGAGAGTTCCCGGAGGAAATCCGGCAGGTGGGATTCGATGTTCTTCACGTACCAGCGCCGCCCCTCGTAGGAGATGGCGACCGGTGCCATGAATGCGATGATCATCAGGCAGATGGCGGCTTCCGGCACATCATTCGGGATCAGGGTATCAAATCCCCCGGTGAGCCAGACTGCGGCAACGATCCCGGCACAGAGTCCCCCGAGACCAATACCGTAATAATAACTCCGGATATAGGTCTTGATCGGGTGACGCAGCAGGCCAAGATAATAATTCCGTTGCTTGTTCGCTTTGATCCGCTTATAGAACTCACGGTTCTTCGGATCTGCTTCCGAAAGTGCCTTCTCATCGGATCCCGGAACACTGGATCCAAAATCGTATTCTATGGTCTCTTTCCGGGAGATCTCCATGTTTTCCGGGGGGAGCATCAGGGAGAGGATCCAGATGAGGACGATCGCACCTGCCGGGATACAGATGTACATCATCGGGAGGATCCATGCCATTCCCGTGGAATTGGTCATACCCTGTGCAACGATCATGATGATGAGGGCAATGGGCCCGGCGACAAATGCCGTCACGTAGACCTCGGCCATGATCTCGATGGTCTTTAAGACCATTTCGAGTTCCTGTTTTGCCTGGTCCCGGTAGTATTCGGTCTTTGCACCGAGGTATGTGGTGACATTCCCGCCGCTGTCGAAGACGATCGCCAGGTCATTGAGGAAGTCGCGGAGATTGGTGGAAGGGGTGGTGCGCTGCAGGTTCTTCATGGCCGCATCAAGGTCGTCACCAAAGAGTTCGACGTCCCTGACGATCATGCCGAACTCCTTTGAGATCTCGCCGAACATGTCATGCTCTTCGTACACTTTGCGGATGATCTCGAACGGGGGCATGGAGGTGGAGAGGGCCTGCATGTAAGAAATGGCATAGGGCATGTCAAGGTCAATCCGGTTCTTCCGACCCTGTGCAACGATCTGTGGGTAATACAGCTGCATCACGTACTGCCCGGGCACGATCAGCATGAATAACAGGATCCAGAGAAGGGTGCCGGAGGTCTGGAGACCGAAGATATCCAGTTCGAACCCGCTGATCAGGAAAAACGCCCAGAGGGTGAAGAACATCACGAGCGTACCGGCGAGGTTGACCTGGACTGTCCTGAGGTACTCCTCTGCGGTGACGGGCATATGGGCTGACCGGAGCAACGGGCGGAGGCTGCTGCCATGGATCATCAGCTCAAAATCGGTCAGCTTCTTCTCAGCTCTTCTGATGAATGGCGTCAGGAACACGTTCAGTCACCCAGATCGTGAATGGCATTTGCAAGGTCCCGGAGCGTCGGTGGCTCCACTTCGAGAGCCCAAGTAAAAAACTCCTCGCGCTTTCTGAGCTGACGTTCCAGTTCTTCCGTATCCCAGCCGCAGTGGAATGCAATCTCATCGAGGACCCTGGACTTCTGGAAAACCCGCCTGAACGTGTCGTGCTGGATATCCCATTCAAACAGGAGGATGGGGTTGATCTCCCCGTCCTTCGTGACTTCAATCTCGTGGATGGAGAGGCAGCGCCGGATCCTCGTCTTCCCAAGGGTATAGATAGCCTGAACAACGACAAGGTCAAGTGCCTGGAACATAACCGGAGGTACGTTGATCGGATCGTGGGTCAAGCGGTTGATCGCTTCGTACACGCTTCCTGCATGGATAGTCGAGAGGGTTGAGTGACCCGAGTTCATGGCCTGGAAGAGCGTCTGGGCTTCTATGCCCCTAACCTCGCCTACAATGATGTATTCCGGGCGCTGCCGCATGCAGGCTTTCAGGAGGGAGAAGAGATCGATGTCGCCTTTGATCCCTTCCGTATTGAGTTCTCGTGTCTTGGTGGGGAGCCAGTTCCTGTGCGGCAGCTGGATCTCCCGTGTATCCTCCAGCGATACCACCTTTGCATTCTGCGGGATGAAGAGGGAGACCGCGTTCATCATGGAAGTCTTGCCGCTCGCAGTCCCTCCGACGACGATCAGGCTCTTCCGGTGTTCGATGGCAAGCCAGAGGAACGCGAGGGTCTGTGCATCGTACGTGCCGAACCGGATGAGGTCGAGCGGTGTCATGGGTTCTGCCCGGAACTTCCGTATCGTGAACGAGCTGCCCTTGGTGGAGACCACTTCGCTGTAGGTGATCTGGACGCGGGCACCATCCGGCAGGGTTGCATCGACCATGGGGTTCGAAAGCGACATCTGCTTGTTGGCTTTCTGGGCGAGCTTGAGGACGAACTGGTTCAGTTCGCTCTCGGTAAAATAGACGCTGGTCGGCAGGCTCCCGTAGGTCCGGTGAAAGATGAAGACCGGGAGATCGTGGCCGTTGCAGCTGAGATCTTCGAGGGCCGGGTCCCGCATGAGGACTTCGAGAGGGCCGTAGCCGGAGAGATCCCGTTTGATATAATAATTCAGGATCGCGACCCGGTCGTCGGTAATGTCCGGATCGAACTGACGGGTAATCCTGGCCACAGCAGCCGGATCGATGCGCTCATCCGGGTCTTTCTCCGTATTATCATAGATGATAATATCGCGGAGGTGCGCATAGGTCTCCATCAGAATCGTCTTCTCTTTCTGGGAGATGGTGGGCTCCACCACGATATAGGTGAAACCCTCGTTCCTGACCCGCTCAATCTTCACATAGGAATAGGGTTCGACGACCCAGTACTGCTCCAGGGTGGCAAGGGACGCTTTTTCCAGTATGCCAGCAGCCTGCAGGGATTGTGCGGATTCCTGCACAACCGGGCAATCCGGTATCTGATCCGGCACGGGTAGGGCATCGCTCTTTTTTCCCAGTACTCCAGGGGGAAGCCAGGTTCCAGCAGCATGTCGCCTGATTATGGTTTTTACCGACAGGGTGGCTGCTGCGAGGGCCACGACGGTGAGGCCGATCACGGCCGGAATGGGGAGATCGATGAACATCACAACGAAGCCCGATACCATGGCTGTCGCAATGAGCGCCGCAAGGGAAAACACTCCTTCCCGTGAAGCTTCGGTAAAAATTGTCAGAGCGTGTTCAACGGCAGCACGTGCAGTCTGCATATCCAGTGCCGGCAGCTCTTTTTTAAGAGAGCCGGATCTGGGAAAGGGATCCGCCACGGGCGGGAGTGGGCCTTTTGTGATGCGTATACGGTTTTTCAACGTCGTGAACAGACCGTTGAGTCCGATGAGGGTGAACGCACATGATAGCGTAATCGGAAAATCCTGAATTATAGCGCCCCCCTTCCTTATTGAACGATACTGCCGGCAGCATCCGAGTATTTTTAAACTTCTGTTACGCCGGTATTTTGTGAATCACTAGTGTATTGTATCCCGGCATAAAAAATCTATGCAAAATTGTTAACTATATTCTGTTAATATCTATGTAAAATCAAGTTTTTTTTTATTAATATATGGTGAGTCAATTCCAAGAAAAATCCCTGATTAATGTAAATAAAAGTATGAAAAACTGAATTATGTATTCCACTCGTCTCCCGAGGGAGTCCCCGCAGGTGCAGGTGTTGATGTGCCCCATTTCCCGATATCAAGTCCGGTTGGTGTCGCTCCGGTCAGGATTTTCACATCCACAGTAAGGTAGTTCCCTTCGATCGTGATCTGGTATGCACCCTCGTTATATATCGCGATATATCGTGGGCCGGAAGGAGCTGTCGAGGTTGTAGTTACGCCTGTTGATATATCCGCGACTGTATTGTGGTACACCTCGTTGCCGGTATCCGAACTGTACCCCCGCGCGTACCCGTCCTCTGCCACGATTTCATGGGTCTGGTTGTCCCGCACGGTAATCGTCATGTAGGGGCGGTTTACTGATGCTGCCAGATTCCCCCTGCAGGAATCCGGGTTCGCCATACAGTCGTATTCCGGGGTGACCAAAAATACGATATACAGAGGACCTTCAGCAACATTCACCAGGAGACCGAACGCATTGCCCTCCAGATTGTAGGTTTTCTCAAACTCAGGGCTACGATTGAGAGGGCTGTCCATTGGCGCAGCGTTGACCCTTACCCCATGAATGATTGGATAGGGATCCGGCGTGAGGAACGGTACGACCTCTGTTACAACCTCAGATTGAGCCGGGGTCATTTCCGCGTCAGGAGCCTGTCGCAGGGAACCCGGGGTTGCATCAGGAAGAGCAGATGCAAAGTTCATCCCTGCTGTACTTTGGGATGACCCATTATCTGCCGGTACAGGTCCCGTACTTTTCTGCAGCATCTTGATGCAACCGCTGGAACAGGTCATTGCTGCAAGGAGGATCAATACCACCGTATACAGCACCGTGAATGATCCCGCCCTTCTGTTTCGTATCATCAGGCTGTCTCCATCTCACGAGTGTTTTGGGACATCCTTACCATTATACGGTCCAGAGCGGGATAATTTGGACTTTGAAGGTCTGAAATTTTTCTTTCATAATGCATAAAGAAAAATCTGCCTGTCATATTCCGATTTTGCATAGGGATGGGATTATGTATGGTAAAAATACTATTTATACAGATCACAAATATGGTTAACATCTACAAGATGTAAAATAAAATAGGTTAATCAAAATAAAAAAAGTCGGAATCTTCGTTTCGGATTTAATGATGATCTTCATCTGATATCTCAACAGCTGAACATATAACCCGAAACCTCCACATACCGGATACGATCATGCCTTCCCCCTTTCCGGAACCGGTCCCTCCTTTTCCCGGCTGGATCTGCCGGGAATACCGGCTCTCCCGCCCGCTGACGGAAGATGACGTTGCGGCTTTTTTAGGTACCGAGGAACGCTACGTGAGGGACACGGAAGCCTGCCCGGTGAACATTATTCACAAATATGGGCTTGTCGAGCTCCATTGCATCATCGGCGAATCTCTTATCGTGGTCTGGTTTGCCCCGGACAAAGGAGCCTATCCCTCGGAATACCTGGATGCTCTGCTATCGACCCGGTTTAATTAGGACCGGACGTCCTGAAAAAATCCGAAAAATGTTTTAATCGGTTCCTACCATCACTTCGGATGCCTTCATGACAGCGTAGACCTTCGATCCTTCCCGCAGATTCATTTTTTCTGCAGAATGGGTGGTGATGGATGAGACGATCTCATTGCCGCCGGCAATTGAGATGACGACTTCCGTGCTCACCGGACCTTTCTTGATCATCTTCACCGTTCCCGGGATCTGGTTTCGTGCACTGATATTCGTGGTTTTCACCACGCGTACTTATTGCTGGTTGTATTTGAACATTTCAACAGCCAGCAGACTTTACCTAAAAAGCATATCACCATAGAAAACACAATGAGAAGAGACAGGTGTACCATGGCCGGCCCCTACCTGAACAGTGGTGAAACGATAATTCTGACAACTCCCAGGATCAGTGTCGGCTCCGCCATCTTCGACATGATGCTCACGACCCGGCGTATCATCCTTGTTGATAACCGGTACGCCCGCTTTGAACCACAGATGATCCCGTTTTCTACAATACTCACTGTGAAAGGCGGGAAGATCCCCACCGGCGAACCGGTTATCTCCATCTCTTGCAGCGACACAGACGGTTCTGATGAACCGGTTGTTACCAATCTCATATTTTCCCAGCAGCCTGCCGAACAGAGGAAACAGGAGCGGGATATCTGGGTAAAGAAAATTATTGAACTCGTGATATCAGCCCGGCAAAACAGTATCGATTCGGGTTCCCCTCCTGCAGATCAGGATACAGGAATGCGGCCTTCTGTCCGCCGCTGGATCGCCCCCGATCACCTCCGCCCGCACTCCTCAGTACCAAAAACCCCTCCGGAAGTTACTGAAGTTGTCATAACCCATGATGAACCAGACAGATTCTCTTCCCTGGATGACACAGAATTTTCATCAGGTACAACCGTCATGAAACGATCGGAAATTTTTGAATCCCGGACCGTTGCGGAAGAACAGACAATAGATTCGGAATCATCTGGAGGTATCGGAGAGGATGTTCAAAAATCGCCTGCTGCAGGAGAAGAAGATTTGGATATGGAGGGAAAGGACGGTTCACCGGCTGCCGTTGAATCATCTGGTTCTCCGGCAGGAATGCCTGAATCTTCAGCAGGACCCACACTCGCAGCATCACGGGGAGAAGAGTCTGACCTGATACTCCCGATTCAGACCGGTTCCCAGGCCTCCCTTGCCGATACGATCCTTGTGGCAGCAAAATCCCTGATTGCTGACCAGGATGTGAAAGTTCCGCAGGATAAGCCCGTGGTTTCAGACCCTGCTGAGGTGCCATCTCCCGGTGGAAGAGACCCAGAATTATCTGAAGATGGTGCATCGATAAAAACTGCCGGAGATGAATTACAACCGGGAATTATTTTACCATCCTCTCAAACGGTCCCTGATTTCGCATCTGTTTCCCAGGAGATGGTAACACCGACAGGTACTCGGACTCAAAATGGAGACCGCGGCGCTCTCGTGGAGACCCCTGTCGGTAAAACGGATCTAACCGTTCCTGCAGAACCCGCGGAACCAAAACCAGCCGTGCATGAGGGAGCACGTAACGTTCACCCGGTCAAACCACCGTTCAAAAGGTTACCGGGAACTGTTGCAGCCCTAGTAGTTATCGCGGTGATTCTGGTTGTCGGGGGAGCATTTTTCCTGTCGACACACTCACCCGGAAGCACCAGCAATTTGCAGACACCGGAAACCAGTCCTGTGGTTACTGTTCAGGTAACACCAACGGTCACTCCACTAACGATACCCCCCACCGGCATCTGGATACGGATTGTGTATCCCGGCACATTCATCGGAACTGTCGGCAATCCCGGGTATCTTTTCCAGGTTTCCGGTTCCGGAGACAGGTTCTATAAAACATTGAGGAGTGACGGCTTCATACAGGCAACGGTGCGGAAGCAGGACTACTCAGGAGACACGCTCACTGTCGAGGTCTATGTCAACGGATCGATGATCGCCCATAGGACAGTTGCAAAGCCGATGGGTGAGATAAACCTCCTCATTGATGCCAATGGAAATCTCCCTGGCATTCCTCCCACTTCAAATTTAACCAGCCAGACACCAGCAGGCAATAACCGGCTTCTCTATGTATAAAAAAATTAGCTTTATTGAAACCCTATTTTTCTAATTGTTTGCTTATACTCCGCTACGGTTAGGAGGGTGATCCCCTCTCTCAAGTCGAAGAACTCTGATGAGTTCTTCTTCAGCCTGTTCTTCCCTTCAGAAAGGGCAGTCTCCCCATTGGGGGAGGCACCCCAAGGGGAGCATCTCCCCTTAAATCTCTGAGAAGTCTTCAGACTTCGAAGAGGAGAAGATTTACAAAGTAAATCTTCGACCCCATTTTTTCGGGGTTTTCATCGACCTTCTGAGGAACTATCGCAATTTTGGGGAAATCTGCCGTTGCCCAAGGCAAGGGCAGGTTTGAGAAGATGCGAGAGCATCTTCGCTGTGCTCTGGTGGCATGCAATTCGAAGAACGCTGATGCGTTCTTCTCTCGTCTCCATGACTTTGTCATGTCGACATCCCCAAGAGCGACTGCGTGTTTCTCTGAGGATTCAACAAAACCAAAAAATAAAATTTTCCGGCGAAGCGGGACAACCGGGAACGCCAGATAGTCTGCGTTCCGCGTTCATGGTGAATTTATTGTATCATGACGAGATAGAACCGTTTTTTCCTTTTTGATCGGCTGACATTCCACGATGTCATAACCCTAGGATTAATTACCAGTTTCTTCTCATTACTGGTAGATGCAGAAAGATTTTGGCATTCATATGAAAGGAGGCGTCATCACCGAACGGGATCCCGATCTGTCAACCGTCCGCATCAGGGTGCCTGCCGGCATTCTTACCATCGGGCAGATGCGTGGCATCGCAAGGATCGCCAAAAAATACGGGAGCGGCGTGGTCCACTGCACTACACGCCAGACCCTTGAGATCCCACATGTCAATCCCATGCGCCTCAAGATACTTGCACAGCAACTCGAGAAGAACGGTACTCCGGTCGGCTCCGAAAAAGATGAGGTCGTCAATATCATCTCCTGCCCAGGGATCGAGCGGTGCAAATACGCGAATATCGATACCATCAACCTTGCAAAAAGGATCGACGAGAAACTCTTCGGGAAGGAGATGCCGGTCAAGATGCGTATTGCCCTGTCAGGCTGCCCGAATGCCTGCACGAGCCCCATGCTCAACGAGATCGGCGTCATTGGGAGGATCCGTCCGATCCGCACTCCCGGCCTCTGCACCGGTTGCGGTTCCTGCGTCTACTACTGCAAGGAGAAGGCCATAAAGATCAGGAACGGGATCTCGGAACTGAACGAGGAGAAGTGTATCCAGTGCGGTATGTGCGTCAAATCCTGCTCCTTCAACCTGCTCAAGACGGCACACCACCACTTTCTCATCACCGTTGGCGGGAGGCGCGGGAGACACCCGAAGATCGGCAGGGAATTACTGACCGTCGAAACCGAGGACCAGGTCATTTTTGCCATCAAAAGGATCATCAACTGGGTCTACCGCCGTGCGTGGAGTGGCAGGCTCCTTTCCGAACAGCTGGATGAGATCCATTTCGAAAAATTCAGGGATGAGATCTCGAAGGAGATCCCCTCATCAGGCCCGGTAAAACCGGGTTAACTCCTGAATGTACGGAAAACGAACCCTTTTTTAGAAGTTGTCCGGACCGGCCCCTGGAGATTTTCAGGACAGGACAAATGGACGCAGTTCTGAGAAATCGTAAGTTATCAGGGAAATCTGTCCTGTTGAAGCCACATATGCAAATTCGCGGGAGAGCAGTGCAGTGACATCATTAAGGGTCATGACTTCGATGTAATGATTTACCAAAGGATCACCTCAACGAAGGTTCCCTTTTCCAGACCCTCGCACCCGGATGGGATCCTGACGAGGCCGTCGCTTTTTACCAGCGTATTCAGCAGCCCGGACTTGCCGAAGAGTGGGGTTGCAACCCCGTTGTCGATCCGGACACGGGCATATTCCTCACGTCCCTTCTGGGAAGGGATGCTTTCGCCCAGAACTGCGCCGGTGACCCGGAGCACCGGCTTCTTCAGGCCAAGCATCCGGTCGAGAAGGGGGCTTACGACCGCTATGAGCACAACCAATGCCGCTGCCGGATGGCCCGGCAGACCAATGACCGGCTTTCCTTCGATCCGCCCGATAATGGTCGGTTTTCCGGGCGCTATCGCAATCCCGTGAACCAGCACCTCGCCCCTGCCCGCGATGACACCTGCAGTCATGTCCCGGTCATCCTTGGAACTCCCTCCCGATATGAGAACCACATCGCATTCCCTGACTGCCCGGCCGGTCACGGTTTCAAACGCTTCCCGTTCATCGCGCACGATCCCGTAGAGCCGTGTCTCGCACCCATACTCCGCAAGATACGCGGCAAGCATGGAGGCATTCGCGTCGCGTACCTGCCCCGGCCCGGGACGGGCGGTTGCCGGGACCAGCTCGTTCCCGGTGGAGATGATGGCAACCACCGGCTTTTTCGCAACCGTGACTTCCGTACAGCCGACAGCTGCTAGGACTCCCATATCCTGCGGGGTGAGTTTTCTGCCGGCAGCGAGCACGATCTCCCCTTTCCTGAAGTCATCATCATGCAGGAGGACATTTTCCCCGTAGGAGACCGGCCGTTTCACGAGGACAGTATCGGCGGTCTCCTCGGTATGCTCAACCATGACCACCGCATCGGCACCTGCGGGAAGGACACCCCCGGTCGGGATATAGACACACGTGCCCTGCATGACTACAAGGCGGGGATCAGGAGAGCCCATGACAACCCTGCCGGTGCACTGAAGGAGGACAGGGTTAGCATCGCTTGAACTTGTCGTATCCCCGGATAGGAGAGCGTATCCGTCAACAACAGACCGGTCGAAACCGGGAATATCCATGTCTGTAGGGGTGTCCTCAGCCAGAACACGTCCCGTAGCAGATCCCGCCGGCATCTTCTCCGGAACCGGTGCCGGGGCTATCCGGGTAGCTGTCGCCACAGCATCCTCGACCGCAATGACATGAAGGAACCTGCTCATTCGAAACATCCTGACTGGTACCCGCAGATCTTGATCGTGAGTAAATCAGGGTACTCGACGATCACTTTCCCAAGGACTTTCAGTTTTTCTGTAAAGGATAAAATCTTCGTGCAGACGATCCTGTCGGTGATACTATCTTTCATCAGGGACTTTTTGATCATCACATCGTTCAGGGTTATCTATGTTTGGTGTACTTCTTTATTGGGTTTACATCTTACGGATCCGGTGTGGCGAAATATACATAGACCGGGCTGACGGCAGGGGGTGCAGTTCCATGAAAGGTTTTCATCTATGAAAGAATCATGTACCAGCAATGCAAAAGAAGAGGCTTGATATTACCGGGAAGACCGGCCCATACTGCCTGCCTGTCGTAGAGAGGGAAGCAAAGGCTTTAAAACCATCCGATGAATTGATCATTACCTGCGATAATAATCCCACTGCCACGACGTTTATTCCGAGGCTGGCACATGACAACGGGATGGTACTGGATCTGCGGAGACTATCCCCGGGCACGTGGGAGATCAGGATAACGCGACAATAATTCTCCCTGGAGGGCCCGGCGCACCATGACCACGAATTTTTTCCTTCTCTCGACAGCGATATCCACCGAGCGCCTCTCGTGGATCGAGGAATGTCTCAAGTTCTTTTTTGTCCAGCTCTATCCCGAGACCCTGATCCACCGGGGTAAAACAGAAAGCCCGGTATTTACATTCCTTGTCACCGGCGATGCGCTGTACAGTCTTGAGGACCCGGATGCACAGGAGGTCTGGTCGGTTATCCTCTCCCTGACTTCAGTGAAAATCCTGTGCGACCGGCGGGAACTGGAACTCCGCGGCATCTCGATCGAGCGTCTCCGGATGAAATATCCCGACCAGCTGATTGACCAGAACAGCCCCGGTGAGGGTGGCCAGCCCTCTTTCTGGAAGGATGTTTGCGATCTCATTCGCAAGAACCGGCCCCCGCTTCCGGATTCGCTTGGCTGGCTCCAGTCAGAGTCCCCTTATATGCACCGATCTGCCTGGTATGGGATCCAGTGCCTTTCAGCTGCCCTTGAATCCCGTATCTCGATCGAACTGTACGCATACCTTGACGGCATCCATATCGGTCATATCGGACAGAATCCCACCGAGTCAGAAAATATCGGGCGCATCATCGAGGAACTCCACGATCGTGCCGGCAGGCAGGGTCTCCAGAGCACGATCCTCGGATGCAACCGTTGTGCAACAGCCCGGGGATACAGCACCTGGGATGACGGGCAGGGGGTCATCATCTCCACCTGCACCATCAAGCCCTTCAGGATCAGGGACCTCAATATCATGATCGACCGGTTTGGGCAGAATCACATCATCCTTGCGGACAACGCCGGGTCCATCCAGCTCCCGAAGAAGGGGACTGCAATCTCCTTCGATCGGGCAGAGAAGAGCAGCATTGCACCTCCGGTCACGATCCTCGTAACAAAAATCCCGTACAGCACGGAGCATACCTTTGGCGCGGTCTCGTTTGCAGTTGCCTGTGCACACCAGGGCATCCTCACCCGGGTCATCTTCATGGAAGACGGGGTCTATGCCCTTACCGGGACCCACAAGGCTGCCACGGATTCGGTACCCTTCAACCTGCAGGACGTTATCAATGCGGTGGCCGGCAGCGAGAACCTTCACTTTTTTGCCCTCATACCTTCGTTCCAGAAACGGGGCGTCACCAAGAGTAAGACGCTGAATACGGTCCTAGACATCGGGTTCCCGGGACTGGGAAAGATTTTTTTCTACCCGCCGGCCAATGTCCGGGCAGACCACCAGAGGATCCTGTTCTTCTGAAGAGCGGTGAACGGGACCCGGAAATGGTGCGGCCGGCCGACTGGGGGATTGGACCCACGACTGCCGGGAGAAGAGAGCGAAACAAGGAGAATATCTGTCCGGATACCGGTATTTTATATTTTTAATAGAGAACAGTTGGGGAAAATCTCCGGATGTGAGTCTGAACTCCTGAACAGACATCTAACGATCATCTGAAACCGTGCTTTTTTTGGATAATATGACCGAGCCTTTAACGGGAATAACGCCCCAGAGATTTCCTTTCAGCTTGCCGTCTATGTGCACGTTTATATCAGGAGGAGCATTCCGTGGAACTTGGATAACAAGGGAAAAAACTGCCAGATTCTCTTTCCCCGGAAGTTCGATATCCTGGGGAGGCATCGGCGGATATATTTCCCAGTACACTTCGTGCCCGTTTTTACGCATGCCCTCGTACTCTAGCAGCTCGCAGGCCGGTATATTGAGCGTGTACCCGGTTTTTTTGCTGTAGGTCCCGTTCATTCTTTCTTCCGGGCCAACTGCGATCCTGAACCGGTTTTCCGTATTATCGGTTTGAACGGATATACTCTGCAACGCAGATTCACTGAATTCCAGGGTCGGGGATACGGAAATCCCCTCTCTGGCGGTTTCAATTATTCCGGAAATGATGCCCTTCTTTTTTGGAGAATAATCGAGAATGGTAATTTCGTGCGGAAAATCAACGGTTATGACCGCACTGATGAAGCGTGTCGTTGATGGATCCCCTATCAGTAAACTGGCGGTGAGTAAAAGGGTGTAAAAATCATCGTTGCGCCGGTTCACATCACGGTCAGGATATTCCCTGAGAAACCTGGTTATTTCTTCATCAGGGGTCCGGGCTGATATTTTTGTCAGGTAGATCACGGCATTGGGCCCGGAACCTTCAATCTCCCCCAGAGTGTCCGCGGGATGTGGATGAGAAGCGCACGAGTCATCAACGGTAGTTTTCCCAGGAGAGGGGAGGTATGCGTCCTTCATCGTTCTCGCGGACCGCAATGCAATTTCAGATCGTAATGCTACTTCAACAGATTCGACTGAAATATCGTTGTCTGCCATGACCGTTTCTCACTATCACTTTAAAGAATGGATTTATAAAGCGTTGTGGTATTATCAGTTGCCGGCATGCACGGCGGGCCGAAAAGACGAGATGAGAGAACTTTTGCTCCACTGCCAGCAAACATGGTATGGTCCGGACTGCCCATGGACCGGCAACCGGTCCCCTCATCATTCTTTTACGGGAATTACATCCTGTTCGGGATCCCGGAAATTGCGCGTTTCATATTTTCGTCCGATCCGGTATGAAAACCGGATTCATTTCCGGAAAAAACCAGACGATAAAATATTCTTTGTCATATTCATAACGGAAAATATTCATTTTCCCCCCGCCGGTTGTCAATATCTAAAATAAAAATACATCGGAGGTTAAACACTTATAAAAATCAGATCCGATGATTAATTTGTTCCAATTTACCGTCTGTAACTTCAACAATCTTTAATTACTGTCTCGGGTCAACTTTAGAATTAAGCAAATTTGATCAAAAATTTGTCTGAAATTTGTGTGTGATGTGCAATGGCTTTTGCAGTACATGTAAACATGGAGCGCTGTACCGGTTGCAACAACTGTGTTGTTGCCTGCCCGGTCAATGCCCTCGAGCTCTTTACGCTCGACCCTGTCTCCAAGGAAAAGATCTACCAGGTGCAGGACGGTGTGGCAGTCAGCCTCGATTTCAAGGCCGAACTCTGTGCAGGATGTGGCGTATGCGTCGAAGCGTGCCCGTACGATGTGATCAGTCTTTCCGGGAAAGGCTCAGCAGAACTCCCGGTCAAGGCCTGATCTGATACACGAGGAGATGCAATGGCAGAGAAGAGAATTACCCTCAACATGATCACGTGCCGGACCATCCAGCAGGGTGTCGGCATGGAAGCAGGCAAGACATCGCAGAAATATTTCGACGCCTGCACGATCATCCACATGCACGCGGAGGACATGAAGAGACTCGGTATATGGAAGAACACCAATGTCAAGGTCACGAGTTCGGTCGGCAGCGTTATCGTAAAAGCCGTCGAGACCCGCGAGGACCTTGTCCCGGGCCTTGCCCACATCCCTATGGGACCCTGGGCGAACCGGATCGTTCCGGCCTACACATTTTCAACTGGCGAACCGTGTTTCAAGGGATTCCCGGTCGATGTGGAAGTTGCCGCAAATGAACGTATCATGGGCGCTGTTGAATTATTGCAGGACGCCTGCGGACTCTTAAGGAAGTGACGACCAATGCCAAAAGAAGTAACTGATGTTATCTGCCCGTTCTGCGGTACCCTGTGCGATGACCTCATCGTCACCGTATCGGATGACAACAAGACGATCCTTGGTGTCAAGAACGCCTGCGCCATCGGCGCCGAGAAGTTCAACCACCAGCGGCTCCCGGGCCGCGTCAAGCGCCCACGGATGCGCCAGGCCGACGGCTCATATAAGGAGATCACGTACGATGAGGCGATTGACTGGACGGCAAAGATGCTCGTCAAGTCGAGGAAGACCCTGATGTACGGGTGGGCATCCACGAGCTGCCAGGCTATGAGCATCGGCCACGAGATCGCAGAAAAGGTCGGCGCGATTGTCGACAACTGTGCAACCGTCTGCCATGGCTCGTCCCTGATCGCCATCGAGGATGTCGGTGTCCCGAGCTGTACGCTCGGTGAGGTCAAGAACCGTGCCGACCGCGTCATCTTCTGGGGCTGCAACCCGGCTCATGCCCACCCCCGGCACATGTCCCGGTACTCGATCTTCCCCCGCGGTTTCTTCACGGTCAAGGGACACAAGGGCCGGAAGATCTACTGTGTGGACTGCCGGTACACGGACACGGCAAAGTGCGCCGATGAGTTCATCCAGGTCCAGCAGGGATTCGACTACGAGCTCCTGAATGCCTTCCGTACCGCAGCCCGCGGCGAAGTGCTCCCGGACACCGTTGGCGGCGTTCCGAAGGAGAAGATCTACGAGCTTGTTGAGGAGTTCAAGAGCGGAAGATTCGGCATCATCTTCTTCGGTATGGGCCTCACCCACACCATGGGCAGGAACCACAACATCGATATCGCCATCAACCTAACCCGTGACATGAACGACTTCACGAAATTCGCGATCATGGCAATGCGGGGTCACTGGAACGTTACCGGTTCCGGCCAGGTACTCGGCTGGCAGTACGGGTTCCCGTACGCCGTCGATGTCTCCCGGAGAGACCAGGCCCGCCACCAGACCGGTGAGACGACCTCAGTCGACCTCCTCAACCGCAACGAGGTTGAGGCCTGCTTCTACATCGCCACCGACCCCGGTGCGCACTTCCCGGTCGATGCAATGATCAGCAGCTCCAGGAAGCCGACCGTCACGATCGACCCGCACATCAACTGCACCACCGAAATCTCTGATATTCACATCCCGGTCGCATTAGTCGGTGTCGAAGTCGGGGGATGTGCCTATCGTATGGACAACGTCCCGATCGAGACCCGCAAGGTCGTCGATCCGCCAGAGGGTGTACTCACGGACGAAGAACTCTTAACGAAGATCAACCACCGGGTTGATGAACTCCTTGCCACGGGAGGCGCGTAAATGTCTGAATATATCATCAAGAACGGCCGCGTCTTTGACCCGACCCAGGGAATCAAGGGCGACAAGAAGGACATTGCTGTCAAGGACGGCAAGATTGTCGATACGGTCAGCTCCGGTGCAAAAGTTATCGATGCCAAGGACAAGACGGTCATGGCAGGCGCGCTCGAGGTCCACGCCCATGTGGCAGGCCCCAAGGTCAACGCCGGCCGCTGGTACCGCCCCGAGGACAAGCACTTCGATTCCCACAAGACGCCCGGCATCACCAGGATCGAAGGCGGCAAGTCCATTCCGACCGTCTTCAAGACCGGGTACGCGTACGCCCGTATGGGGTTCACCTTCGCGATGGAAGCGGCAATGCCCCCGCTCTACGCCCGGCATGTCCACGAAGAGATCCACGACACTCCGATCATCGATGAGGCAGCACTCCCGGTCTTCGGGAACAACTGGTTCATCCTCGAGTACCTCAAGAACCACGAGGTCGAGAACACCGCTGCGTATATCGCGTGGATTCTCCGCCAGACCAAGGGCTATGGCGTCAAATGTGTCAACCCCGGCGGCACCGAAGCCTGGGCATGGGGACTGAACTGTCTCACCATCCATGACCCGGTCCCGTACTTCGAGATCACCCCGGCAGAGATTATCAAGGGCCTGATCGAGGCAAATGAGTATCTCGGCCTCCCGCACTCAATGCACCTCCACCAGAACGACCTCGGCAACCCCGGCAACTACAAGACCACGATCGACTCCCTGAAGCTCGCAGAAGGGATCAAACCCAGGAATAACTTCGGCCGCGAGCAGGTCCTGCACTCCACGCATCTCCAGTTCCACTCCTACAAGGGCACGAACTGGGGTGACTTCGAGTCTGGTGCAAAGGAAGTCATGGACTACGTCAACAAGCAGAAGAATCTCACCATCGATACCGGCTGTGTAACGCTGGACGAGACGACCACGATGACTGCGGATGGTCCGTTCGAGCACCACCTCCACGGCCTCAACCACCTGAAGTGGTTCAACGTTGACGTCGAGCTCGAGACCGCCGCGGGCATTGTGCCATTCATCTATGATCCGAGCAACGCCGTCTTCTGCTCCCAGTGGGCAGTCGGGCTTGAAATTCCCCTCTATGCAAAGGACCCGATGCGCTGCTTCATCACCACCGACCACCCGAACGCAGGACCGTTCACCCGCTACCCGCGTGTCTACTCATGGCTCATGTCAAAGAAGGTCCGTGACGAGCTGCTCCACTCCTTCAAGAAAGCCGACAAGGTCATCAGTGCAACCGACATCGCAAACATCGACCGCGAGATCACGCTCTACGAACTGGCAGCCATGACCCGCGCCGGCCCGGCAAAATGCCTTGGCCTTTCAAAGGACTACGGCGGTCTGAAACCCGGAATGAACGCCGACATCGCCATCTACAACATCAACCCGGACAAGTTCCCGTCAACAGGGCCGGAGATCGAGAAGGCATTCGCCAACGTCGCCTACCTCTTCAAGGACGGGAAGATCTGTGTCGAGGATGGCAAGGTTGTCGATATTGGCCAGAAGAAGACTTTCTGGGTGGATGCAAAGGTCAAGGAGAACAAGCAGGTCATGCACGATGTCCGGGAGAAGTTCCTCCGCTACTACAGCGTGAACGAGAACAATTACCCGGTTCCCGAGAGCTATGCGCCGCACCAGCACATCATCGCCGTGGATGCGACACAAGTGTAGGTGAAAAAAATGAACACGGTTACACTCACAGTAAAAAAGACCCCGGAACTCTTCCTTGAATGCGAGAACGTCAACCCTGATGCATTTGCCGGCAAGAAGGCCGACGATATCGCAAAACTCCCCGCGTATCAGGGCAGGGAGACCTCTACGCTTGGCGACTACTTCACTATCACCGGTGAGGCAGGAGCAACAGCGGCGGACACGAAGATCGTTGTCAATGGCGACTGCACCAAGATGAAGTATCTCGGCGCCAAGATGACCGCCGGCGAGATGGTCGTCAACTCGGCCTGCGATATGTACACGGGCAGCTGGATGAAGGGCGGCAAACTCGTTGTCAACGGGGATGTCCACTCTTTCTGCGGCCTTGCAATGGCGGGAGGCGAATTCACCATCAACGGCAACGCGGGCAACTATCTCGGCGCTGCCTACCGTGGCGACTGGAGGGGCATGAGCGGCGGGATCCTCCGCGTGAAGGGCAATGCCGGCTCGGATGTCGCAAGCTTCATGACCGGCGGCGAAATGATCATCGAAGGCAATGTCGATATCCACCTCGGCACCCACATGGAGGGCGGCAAGATCGTCCTCAAGGGCAACGCGAACCGCCGCGTCGGCGGCCAGCTGGTCAAGGGCGAGATCTATGTCTTCGGGAAGATCAACGTCATGATGCCCGGCTACAAGCCCGTCAGGGAAGTCGAGCTCGATGTCGACGGCACCAAGGCAAAGTTTGTCGAGTTCCTCGGCGACCTTGGCGAGCGCCATCCCAAGCGGAAGGGCGAGACCGTTTACGGAAAGCTCTTCATGAAAAAATAATTTTTTTAAAAAGACGCCCGCCACACGCACGGTGAGGGATCACATCCCGCCGCACCGGATTTTGTGTATATTATCTTTTTTGCGCGGTTACCAGACAGAATCCCTGCAGGTTTCCTTTTAGGGAATTATCGGAAAATCCCGCCAATTCCAAAGCTGCCATCGCATCTTCCACCGATTGGAACGCTGCATATCGCAGGAACCGGCCGGCAGGTACGTGCCCCTTTTCGCGTTGGACAACATCCCCGTCCTTTTCAATAAACCCGATAATCAGTGTCCCTCCCGGAATGACTGGAAAATATCATCCATGAAACAAATGACCGTTATCATCAGCACATAGTCAAATGAGTCGGCCTGGTATAGGAAGGACTCCCCAACTGCCAGTACCGTTTCGACCCCCGCCTTCAGGCCACAGCCAGGAGAACCGGAGACGGATCAAAACTATACCTGATGCCAAGACCTGACGCAACCCGGCCGGAGCCCACGCCAACTTCGAGTCCGGTTTCTTGCCCGGAGGGTATGACCGTGCGGAGGAGAGCCAGCTGGGCGGCAAAGATCTCCGGGTGCGTATCAAACCAGTGGTCGTAATCGCCAGCATACCGGTCGAATACTAAAATCCCCTGGTTTCATCCTCCTCCTCATCGGGGAAGCCGGATCTTCATCCTCTCCCGGATCGATTCTTCGATCTCATGCATCTTCCGGATACCGGGTTCTCCTTGACGGGAGTAGAAGAGCAGGAGGTGGAAGTAGTCTGAAGTCAGGTCAGAGAACCCCTTTTGGTACCGTACCTCGACACTGGTGTCACCGGTAAATCCCTTGATGGAGATGAAATGCTCATGCTCGAAGGAAAAGTACGGGCGTTTCATGTGGGGGTATTCCTTGACGATGCCGAAAGATCGGAGGAATGTGAGGAATGCCGGCGTGAGCGGTTCATCGAGGATATACTCCTTCATCAGAGAGCCATCTGTGCAGACCTTACTCTGGACAGATTTAACGATCTGCACCCGCTGCCACCTCCCGGACCGCTTTGGCAGCCATAAGGCATTCGTCCGGAGTAGTGAGATACGAGAAACTTACCCGGACACATCCTTTCCCGCCATCGATCCGGTTGTGGACGAGCGGGGCACAATGAAGATCGGTCCGGGTGATAACACCATAGGCTTTCGCAAGAATGTAACCTACTTCGTCATTGTCCATGTTCCTGATGTTGAAAGAGACCACCGGAAGATCGGCAGCCGGATTGTAAAGGATGATATTCAGATCCTTGGTGAGTTTTCCGATGAAGCGTGAAGTAAGGCTCCTGCATTTATTGGTAATTGCATCCTGCCCCTCACGCTCGATATAGTGGATTCCGGCCAGAAGCGAGGCAATGCCAGGGTAGTTTGGGGTGCCTGCCTCAAACTTCTGCGGCATATCCTGCGGGTGAACAAGGGTGCGGGAATCCGTACCGGTGCCTCCCTGCCGGGTCGGGGCGATTGCCTGGGGATCTTGGATGTAAAACCCGCCAATACCGGGGAGCCCGAAGAGCGCCTTGTGACCGGTCAGGACGAACGCACCTGCAGGGATTTCCGAAAGATTGATCGGGATCAGCCCGGCTGTCTGGGCCCCGTCAACGATGAGGAAGATATCGTTTGTCGCGCAGTATTCCGCGATGGGGCGGATGTGTTGCAGGGAACCGAGCACGTTGCTGCCATGGGTCATGACGACAAGGCGGGTGTCGGACCGTATGGCTTTTTTGATATCCTGCAGGGTGACGCGGCTGTCGTGGAATGGGATTGTTGTGAGGGTCAGGGCCCCCTGCCCTTCAAGAGTATTCAGGGGGCGGAGCACGGAGTTATGTTCCAGTTCTGTCGTGATCGCGTGGAACGGTGTTTTCTGGTTTTTCGCAAATCCCTGGATGAGGATGTTCAGCGAATCGGTGGCGCTCTGCGTGAAGATGAAATGGTCCGGCTCCTCCGCGTGGAAAAACACGGCAAGTGCCTCACGGGTTGCAGTCGGGTAATCGGTTACGTTTCCGGCTGTGGAACGGCCGGGCTCGAAGAAGGGGGTTCGCAGGCACCGGACAAGCTCATCAAGTACTTCCGGTGGTTTAGGCCACGTGGTCGCCGCATTGTTGAGATAGATGAGCGAAGGGTTGCCCGGGTCTGGTGCCATTGCTGTAGTGTGGGTGGTGTTTCCTCATGGTTCTTTTGACAGGTATTTCAGGGTTCGGGAGTCTGAAGAAGGGGACGTGCAGGGTGTGCACACCCGGTAAATTCAATACCCTAATATGGAGTGAATGATAATAGTGTATATACCTGAAATCAGGACATATGCGAGGTTATCACGATGGACAAGTATGTGTGCATGATGTGCGGTCATATCTATGACCCGGCAGTCGGAGAGACCAAGGCATTCACCACGATCCTGTGCAATACCGACAGAATGGAGCAGTACGCGTGCAAGATCATGGCGGCAGAACCTATCAAGGCCGGCACTCCCTTCTCAGCCGTCCCCGCTGACTGGCGGTGCCCCTCCTGCGGCCACCCCAAATCCTATTACCGCAAGATGGAAGTCGACACCCTCACCGCAATGCGGACGATCAGCTACTGAAGAGCTGGAAGGTTCATAATCTCTTTTTTCCGATCCGGATTTTTTATTATTGCGGGATGATGCATTTCATCCAGATAATACCAAAAGCGATCCATACCGGTGACCATTGCAATAAAAGAAGCCGGATTGAAATGGAAACCCGAGTCCACCCGGTTTCTGGTATCCCGTTTGTTAGAAATAATGAACGAGGGGAATCTTTCCTTCAATAGCATGCCGGTAGAACCGCTCCGGGAATGTTGTATGGGCGAAGCTGGTATAGAGCGAATAGGATACCGGCCGGTAGTATCTGGCGGTTTTGTCGGAAAAGATGATCACCATCGTGCATGTACTGCTATCGTATCCTATCTTCTGTATCAGGTGGGATACGCGATTGTTCCAGACCATGTTCAAGGTATTTCTCCCGGGCACTGCGGGAGTGCCTTACCTTAAAATTGCGCAGAAAAGGGGATAAGGATTTGCCGGACCCATCTTGCTCCCCGATCCGCTCTGTTGTTATGTGCGCGGTTCAATTTTTCCGTAAGGTACTTGGACTTATACCTGAATGAGAGAAACGTCACGAAACGTAACAAGAAGAGATCACCATTGTCCCGGCACCTCCATGCACGTTTTCAGGTTCCCGTTACCATGGGGATCTGTCCCTCAACGGTCTGTTTGTAGAGCCGCTCAGGGAAGGTTGCGTGAAAGATTGCAGCATAGATAGGATAAGGTACCGGCGCATGGAATTTTGTCATCCCGCCGGGAAATACCACTGCCATTGTCCGCGTTGTGATATCGTAACCAAGTTCACGGATCCCGTTCGATACGTGCCTGTCCCAGACCATATTCATGTTCTGTCTCCTAGGCACCAGAAGGTGCCTCACGCGGCAATGGGACGGTGGAGGGGATAAGGGTTGTGCCGCTGCCCAGTCCATGAAATTCTACCGGCAGGGTTGGGAATGGCATTTCCCGGATCACCCCGCACGAACGGGATGAAGGCCTCAGGATAGTGCATGCGATCCCGGCGTCCCGGACAAATGTACCCGCCCGACCCCCCTCATCAAAAATCCTTCCGGTTTCTGGAAATATCCGGGATAAAATCCTCACAAACCAGCGGTTTGGCCGGTATGTCATGAAGGGGGTCGGACGGGTACAAATGATTTCTTGGAATGACACGGCCCCTGAAATGGGATGGTGCAACAATCTCAATTTCCCCTGGTATTGCGTCGGCAAATCCGGTACTCAGGAGATGAAATGGAAGGAGCATGGCACTACACTCCGTGAACAAATGTACCCGCCCGACCCCCACCATCACCCAATGCAGGCATAACCATGCGGGCAGGATGACCAACAAAAAAAAATAAAAAAATTAGGGGAAGATCGCGGACGACCGGGGGTTCAAAGAGCAGGAACCCGTCCTGTCTCACTCATCCCTCGATCATTTTTGTGATCGTCTTCTTGAACTCATCGAACTCGAGCTCGTCCAGCTGCTCCGGCAGCATCGAGCCGGTCGAGGCCTGCCGGTAAATCCAGTAGATGATCTTGTCCACGACCCGGATCACTTCCTCCGGTGTTTTGACTGTTACGAGATGCCGCCCTATCTTCGGGTGCCGGCCCCGGTGGCCGCCCACGGTGATGCGGTACTCCGGGGGGGAGCCCCGTATGATGTGGAACGGGCAGGGCATGATGCAGAACCCGCACTCCATGCATTTTGCAGCCTGGAGGACGATGATGCCGTCCTGCACGTAAATCGCCTTCTCCCGGCAGTAGTGGGTGCAGGTGCCGCAGCCGGTACAGAGCCCGGGGTCACGGATCGGTTTCTGGATGCCGGTGATCCCGATCTCGTTGAGCCGTTCGCTCTCGCAGCCGTTGGGGCAGGAGGAGATGGCAATCCGTACCTTTACGGGAAGCTCCTTCCCGAAGAACTTCCTGTCAATCTCCTCGGCAAGGCCAACGCTGTCAATGATCCCGAACTTGCAGTGCCGGTTCCCGAGGCAGGCCGTGACATTCACGACCTCTTCCCGTTCGGCGCCAAGCGGTGTGCCATTCGCCGCGAGATCATCGACGAGCCCTTCGAGTCTGGATGGATCGACATGCGGGAACTCCATGGTCTGGCGGGTGGTGAGGTGGATATTCTCGATCCCGTGCCGGGCGGCGATCTCCCCAACTTCTTTCATCTGGGCGGGGGTGATCATGCCGGCTGGCATGCGGAGCCGGACAATAACGAATTCGGGATCGCGTTCGGTGATAATACCGCCGCGGGTAAAGAGTTCCTGGTTGACGGTGGGACGATGGCGTGGCATAGCATCCAGCTATGGGGATTTTTAACGGATAGATGTTGTCACTGTACTAACGATTATACAATATATTTACCTATAATGTACATAATGACGCAGAAGTCCGAGTACATGGAGGCCTTCTTCGGGGTGGAGCTCAACCAGAAGTTCGAGGACATCATCACCGAGCTGAAAAATACCGAGGCGGACCTCAAGGAACTCTCCCAGGAGATTGGCAAACTGGATAAAAACCAGTTATCGCCCGAGGAGAAAACGACCCTCATCAAGGAATGCCGGGCCGTTGCCTATGAGAATGCCCAGAACATCAAGGATGCCCGGACCTTCCTTGAATTCTACCTCAAATCGGACAAGACCTCCACCCACATCATCCTCGAACGGGACGCCTACATGAAGATTTACCAGGTCTTCAAGTGGGACGGTGCAGATGTGAGGGACTTAAAGCGCTGGATAAAGGAACTGCGGGAGATCTGCGATAAGATTGGCCTGAATATACGTGACCTGCTCAACTTCAAGAAACTCACCGCCCAGCCGGTTCCGGACGAGATTGCGAAGTTCCCGGTCTATGCCCTTGACAGGCAGGGCTACTGCCTCACCGGCCCTGCCTTCGATACGGTCATGCACATTGACGAAGTCCGGGAAAAGATCCAAGAGAACAATTCCTCATGATTCTTCTTCACCCATGCCTCTCTTTTTACTGTCCGTCGGTCTTAAGGAACATCACGGTTACCCCCACCATCCTGCAGGAAGGCTCCTGCCGGGCGGGAGTCAGACACGAACCCAATGGCAATCATTCCCATTACTTTTTTATTGTCAACCTTACAGATACCGCGCTGAATCCCTTGGACATACTGGTCATCACCTGTGACCACCCGCCCCCAGCCATAACGACCATCCAGCGATTCGCGCAGGATGCCGGCATGCATCGAATCGAAGAAGATCTCCCCGGGCCTGGGGGAGATACGGATTACGAAAAAATAACGGCAGGAATTGAACACAACCCATAAATAATCCTGTTTGTGTAACTTTAAAAGAAACACGACATGACCTCACATTTTTTTCTCCTCGGTGGACCTATCTCACAGGAACGGCTCTCATGGATCGAAGAGTGCCTTAAATTTTTCTTCGTGAAACTCAATCCCGAGAACCTCCTGCACCATGCAAAACCGCATGAAGGCGTCTTTACGTTCCTGCTGACCGGGGATGCACTCTACAGCCTCCACGAACCAGGGACAGCACGGATCTGGGAGATCATGCTCTCGCTGCCATATGTCCAGATCATCTGCGACCGGCATGAACTTGCGCTCCGGGGGATCTCGATTGAAGGCCTGAAAATGAAGTGCCCGGACCAGGTAATCGATTACAACCGGCTTGGTGTCAGCGGCCAGCCATCGTTCTGGAACGACGTTGCAAAGATCGCGCGGCAGCACGAGCAGCCGGTCCCGAGTACGATCGGCTACATTCAGCTCGAATCACCATACATGCACCGGTCGGCTCTCGCTGCGGTAAAATGCCTCACGGCAGCCCTCGAAGCACATACCTCGTCAGAGCTGTATGCCTATCTCGACGGCGTCCATTGCGGACATAGCAGCCAGAACCCGACAGAGTTCGATAATATTGGCGAGGGTCTCGAAGAAATCTGCGAGAAGGCGATAAAACGCGGGCTTACATGCCAGATATTCGTCTGCGCCCGGTGTGCTGCTGCCCGGGGGTACAACACGTGGGATGATGGGCAGGGCCAGGTGGTATCGGCCTGCACCATAAGGCCCTTCCGGATCCGTAATCTCAATGAGATGATCGACAGGTTCGGGCGCAACCACATCATTCTCGGGGAAAATGTCGCATCCGTCCATATGAAAACGGAAGAGCAGCAGTCATCATTCCCGCTCCAGGAGGCGGGACGTGCTCCGCCGGTCACCATCCTTGTCACCCGAACCCCCTATGGAACAGAGCGGGCATCCGGGGCCGTCTCGTTTGCCGCAGCCTGTGCTTCACAGGGTATCCTGACCCGGGTGATCTTCATTGAGGACGGCGTGTACGCCCTGACCGGCAACCATGCGGTCGAGGCGGATGCGAAATTCTTTAACCTGCAGGAAGTGATCGATGTGGTTGCCGGCAGTGCCAACCTCCACCTCTTCGCCTTCCAGCCATCCCTGCACGAGCGGGGCCTTGTCAAGAACCCCAAGTTGAACGCGGTGCTGGACATCGGCATGACCGAACTCGGGCAGCTGCTTTTCTATCTCCCGAAAGGGCACCAGGCAGGTCACCAGAGGGTCATCTTCTTTTAGGTACCCGGATGAGACGCGTGACGGGAAACCAGGCGAACATTCCGGATTTTTTAGACGTGTCCTGCACGAATCTGATGATACGGCTGAAGATGTTCCTGGAGAAAGCGCCACAGGGCGCTCCCGGGGTCTGTTTTGTCCGCCGCGACCAGAAGGATACCGTGGGGATCCCGTTCTCCCGATCCGGATATGACGTGAAGATCCAGAAGGCCGATACCAAGCGGTACGGGGTGTGCCTGACCCCGGCCTTGAGGGGATTCGAGCACCATATTGATACATAAACCGGGTATAAACCTACCCATCTTCCGATGCGCTAAGCGCGGCCCCAATTGCACCCACGATCTGAGGATCGGGCGGTACAAAAACGGGACTTCCCATCTCGTTTTCGAGAAGGGTTCTCACGCAGTCGTTCAACGCAACGCCACCGGCAAAAAATATTTTTCCCGGTGGTGCAACCCGTTTCAGGAGGCCCGCGGAACGGCTGACTATGGCCTTGTGAATTCCCAGCGCCACCTCATTGCGCTCCGCGCCCTGTGAAGTGAGAGATACAACCTCAGATTCTGCAAACACGGTACACATGCTGTTGATCTTCACTGCTCTCTCTGCCGAAAGAGCCGCTGCCGAGAATTCTTCCAGCGTGTACCCGAGCACGGTTGCCATGACCTCAAGGAAACGGCCGGTCCCTGCAGCACACCGGTCGTTCATCTCGAATTTACATAAATTGCCATCGGTATCCAAGGAAATGGCTTTTGTGTCCTGTCCGCCGATGTCAAGAATGGATCCGCAGTCGGTACGAAAAAAACGGGCACCCCGGACAAAAGCCGTTATCTCGCTGATCACCGGACACGCGAGATGCCCTTTGATCAGGTGCCGCCCGTATCCGGTAGCCATGATACGATCGAATACCGCGCCTTTCATGAGATCCTGCGCAGTCCCGAGCGGGTTGTGCGACGTTAACGATGTGCGGGAAAAAACAAGCCTGCCGTTTTCAATAACGGCAAGCTTGATGGTACGCGATCCGAGGTCAATTCCCGCGTATCTCATTTTCTCTTCAGGCGCTCGACGAATGCCTCGATCCGTGTCTTGAGCTGCCCGGCATCTTCCTGACTGTAATCGGTTTCCAGACGCAGGGTCGGAATGCCACACTTTTCCAGCTCCTTTTCAACCGGGCCGCTCTCCATGATGTAGGGCTGGCAGAACTGCAGGCTGTAGTGGATGACCCCTTGTGCGTGCAGATTTTTCTTCATCTCTTTCACGTAATCGCACCGCGACGGGTTCGGCGTAAATACCGCACAGTCGATATTGAAATACCGGTCGGTGATAGAATCAAGGATTTCATCCACCGTGTTACCCTTTACTTCCATCAGCCACCGTGAGCCACGTTCACCCACACAGGATTCCTCGCCCACGATAACAGCCTTGCTCGATTCGACAAGCACCGGCACTTTCCAGTTCGGGACGGCCATGGGGCATCCGGAGATCACCAGACGTGTTGTTCCCTTCGGAAACACACCTGTTCCGTTTTTCACCCGGAGCTCCAGCTCGTCGCAGAGCTTGTTGACCGAGTCAGTAAACCGGAGCGGGTCATCATGGAAAAAGACCTGGTTTACCAGCAGGGCATCAAGTCCGGATATCGGCGCCGGATCGGCAGCGCGAATCGCGGCAAGTCTTTTCACTGCCATCCGTTTCGCATTGACGATCTCGACCGCCTTTTTCAACGATGCAGCGGTTACCTTTTTTCCGCTTACTTCTTCAAGTTTTGCGATGAACTTGCGGTATTCCTCCTTCAATAAAGCTTTACCCATTTCAGATTTTGTCTGGGGGAGGTCCATGACGTACAGGTCTTTTACCAGCGGTGCCAGTACCTCATAGGCCTTTTTCTTGCCATCGCAGGTATTCTCTCCAACCACAACGTCGCTGGCTTCCAGATAGGGGCATACCTTCCCGAGCTTGAACCCGAACGCGGCTTTGATGAGCGAACACGTGTTCCTCGGCAGTAACGTTTCGGCGCCTTCAAAATTGAATTCTGCACCGGCGCACAACCCGACCGCTACACCGTCAACAGCAAGGACCAGCTCTTCCGGAACGAAAACGCAATAAGAACCGATCACTCTCCGGCCCTGCGCTTTGGCATCCATCAGCTCCTTGATGCGGAGTCCATGAACTTCGCTCATAACAAAATCAAAGTACTTCATCCCCTCAGGCCGGTTCTTTTGTGAAAGGAAAACATCTGAATAGGCTTTTCCAAGAACCGAGAGAAGTGCGTCATGGTTCTTCAGATCAAGACCCAGTGACTGCCACATTTTTGTGTAATCTGACATAGTTAAGACCTGCCTCTTTGATCATCTAAAATCATTAATTTTTTCTGACCTCAGCTTTCAGTGTAATTGCATTCCGGATTGTGAACATGCCCATGCACCGGTCCAGTGCATACGCTTTTAGATCCTGAACCTGCGCATTGGTCAGGTCGCCTTTCACGTCCATGAATACCCGGTATTCGGTGATAAGGGGGGTTTTCCCGAGATCAAACTGGGCGGTGTAGTCAAGGTCAGCCTCGACCCGGGTCTTAACTGAGGTGAGTTTCAGGTTGCGCATTGCTGCTTCCGTGATATAGGTGCTGGTATAGCATGCGGCAAACCAGAAGAGGCCGAATGCCATCGGGCCGGGCCGGATCGCGGGACCGGTAAAGTTCGGGTGGCTTGCTTCCATCGTATAGGTGCCATCCTTTACTTTGACGGTCGAGCGGAACTGAGGGCCGCCTTCCTCAAAGAGCCAGTCGCCTTCGATCCGTGCAGTGAACTTCGCCTGTTTGGGATCTGCCTGAATCTCCTTCCTGTACTCCTTCACCTGCTTGGTGTCGATGTTGTTAAGACTCATGAGTTAACACCATTTCAATATTTGTCCGGCGAGTAAAAATAATTTGGTAAATGTTATCGTTTTATTGTGAAAGAAACTTTTACCCGGGTCCGGAAATGGAATAATTCCCCCGTGTTCTGGACGAATGAGCATAAAGGCGACTCCATTCGCACCATGATTTCTTCTAAGAAAACGGGTGAATTCTGACTGGATACCGGCCCTCATCCCTCAATCCTCATCTGCTCTATTGCAAAATTCAATACCCATGAATGTAATTTTCAAAAGGTTTATTAATTTTAATGAACCAAAGATCGATCTATAAAAAATATATTAACTTTTAATTGTTGGTGTGATGTGCATGGCATTTTCAGTACACGTAAATATGAACCGTTGCACCGGATGCGGGAACTGTGTTGTCTCCTGCCCGGTCAATGCTCTCGAACTCTATACGCTTGACCCGGTATCCAAAGAGAAGATTTACCATGTCAAGGATGGGAAATCCATCAGCCTTGACGTGAAGATGGAACTCTGCGCAGGGTGCGGTGTCTGTGTCGGGGCCTGCCCGTACAAGGTGATCTCGCTCTCCGGACGAGGAGAGACCGGCCTGCTGGGAGCAGCGCAATAAACCGAGGACCAAAGATGACAAAAATTACCCTGAACATGATCACCCAGCGTTCGGTCGAGGAAGGCGCAGCGATGGAGAAGGGCAAGACCAACCCCGACTACTTCGATGCATGCTCGATCTGCGAGATGAACCCGGAGGACATGAAGAAACTCGGCATCTGGAGAAACACCAATATCCGGGTGACGAGTGAGTGCGGCAGCGTCATCGTGAAGGCAATCGAGCCGACCCAGTTCTGTCCGCCCGGCCTCGCTCACATCCGGCAGGGTGTCTGGGCCAACCAGGTCGTCCCGCCACGGACCCAGTCCACCGGCACCCCCCAGTACAGCGGGTTCCCGGTCACCATCGAGCCGGCACCCCAGGAAAAACTCAAGACTGCCCTTGAACTTGTGCAGGGCTCTGTCGGGCTATGGAAAGGAGGACAATAATATGCCAAAACTTATCAAAGGTGTCGGATGCCCGTACTGTGGTTCATCCTGCGATGATCTTGAAGTCCTCGTCTCGGATGACGAGACGAAGATCCTTGAAGTGCATAACTCCTGCATCATCGGGAGCAACCTCTTTCACCATGCAAACGATCCCACCCGTCCGAAGCTCCCGCGTATGCGCCAGCCGGACGGCTCCATGAAGGAGATCTCCTATGATGAGGCAATCGACTATTTCGCGAAGACCCTGCTCGCGGCAAAGAAGCCCCTCATCTACGGCTTTGGCTCCACCAACTGCGAGGGCATGAGTGCGGTCGGCCGTATCGCGGAAAAAGCCGGCGCAGTCCTCGACAACTGTGCAACCATCTGCCACGGTCCTTCGTTCCTTGCAATCTTTGACAATGGTTACCCGAGCTGTACCCTTGGGGAAGCAAAGAACCGTGCCGATGTCGTGGTCTTCTGGGGCTGCAACCCGATGCACGCCCACCCCCGCCACACCTCCCGGTACTCGATCTTCCCCCGCGGCTACTTCACCCAGAAGGGCCAGATGCAGCGGACCGTACTCAGCATAGACCCGCGTGAGACCGATACCGCAAAGCTTGCCGATGTCCACCTCATGCTCGACCAAGGCCACGACTACGAGCTCTTCGATGCATTCCGGACTGTCCTCAAGGGCCACGACATCCCCGATGTTGTCGCAGGCATCCCGAAGGAAACGATCAAGAAGTCAGTCGAGATCATGAAGAATGCGAAGTTCTGCATGATCTTCTTCGGCATGGGCTGCACCCACACAGACGGCCGCAACCACAATATCGATGCCGCCATCAGCCTGACCCGCGACCTCAACGAGCACACCAAGTGCTCGATCATGGCAATGCGGGGCCACTACAACATCGCCGGACCCGGCCAGGTCTGGTCCTGGCAGTTCGGCTTCCCGTACTGCATCGACCTCTCCAAGGGTTCCCACGCCCACATGAACCCTGGCGAGACCAGTTCTATCGACCTTGCGATGCGGGACGAAGTAGACTGCTTCGTCAATGTCGGCACTGATGCCGGCGCCCACTTCCCGATCCAGGCGGTCCAGCACCTCAAGAAGCATCCGTTCATCACGGTCGATCCGAACTTCTGCATGGCCAGCGAGATCGCCGACCTGCACATTCCGGTCAGGATTGCCGGTGTCGATGAGCCGGGCGTTGTCTATCGTATGGACAATGTGCCGATCCAGTTCCGTGCAGTTATAAAGGGCCTGCCGGGCGTGCCAAGCGACGAGGAACTCTTCGACCGCGTGTACGAGCGGATGTGCGAACTGACGAAGACCGAGCCGGTCTGGCTTGCTGCCAAGGCTGACCGGAAATACCCCCAGAACCCGGCGGTGAGCTGAAGATGGCATCAGGAGAAATTATCGTAAAGGGCGGGTTTATCATTGACCCGACCCGGAAGATCGACGGCGATGTCGGGGATGTCGCCATCAAGGACGGGAAGATTGTCGAGAAGGTCAGTTCCGGTGCAAAAGTTATCGATGCGAAGGGCAAGGTCGTCATGGCCGGCGGTGTGGACGTCCACTCCCATGTTGCAGGCCCCAAGGTCAATGCCGGCCGCCTGATGCGCCCGGAAGACAAGCTCTTATCAGGATTCTGCAGGAGCGGGATGGCACAGAAGAACGGCTACCGTATGGAGTCCGGCTTCTCGATCCCCTCGGTATTCAAGACCGGGTACGACTATGCCCGCATGGGGTATGCCTTTGTCATGGAAGCGGCGATGCCCCCGCTCCTCGCCCCGCACACGCACGAGGAGATCCATGACACCCCCATCATTGACGAAGCGGCGCTGCCGGTCTTCGGCAACAACTGGTTTGTCATGGAGTACCTCCAGAAGGGCGAGGTCGAGAACACCGCAGCCTACATTGCCTGGCTCCTCAAGACCACCAAAGGCTACGGTATCAAGGTTGTCAACCCCGGCGGTACTGCTGCCTGGGCATGGGGCCTCAACTGCCTGAACCTCAACGACAATGTCCCGTACTTCGAGATCACGCCCGGGGAGATCATTAAGGGCCTGATGGATGCCAACGAGTACCTCGGTCTGCCCCACTCAGTTCACTTACACCAGAACAACCTAGGCAACCCCGGCAACTATCCGGGTACCATTGAATCCCTCAAGATTGCCGAAAAAGTCAAGGCAAAGAACAAGTTCGGCCGCGAACAGGTACTCCACTCCACCCACCTCCAGTTCCACTCGTATGGAGGAGAGGGCTGGGGAACCTTCTGCTCCAAGGCCAAGGAGGTCATGGACTATGTCAACAAACAGAAGAACATTACCATAGATCTTGGCTGCGTGACGCTGGACGAGACCACCACGATGACCGCCGACGGCCCGTTCGAGCACCACCTCCACGGCCTCAACCACCTGAAATGGACCAACGTGGATGTCGAACTGGAGACTGCCGCCGGGATTGTTCCGTACATCTACAGCAAGGATGTCCTGCCCAACGCAGTCCAGTGGGCAACCGGCCTAGAACTGGCACTCTTTGCAAAGGACATGAACCGGACCTTCCTCACCACCGACCACCCGAACGCAGGACCATTCACCCGGTACCCCCGCGTCATCAAGTGGATGATGTCCAAGAAGGCCCGTGAAGCAACCCTTGCCACCATGAAGAACCCCGACAAGGTCATCAACGCCACTTACATCCACGGCATCGACCGCGAGCTCACACTCTTCGAGATCGCCCAGATGACGCGGTCCGGCCCGGCAAAGTGCCTTGGGCTCGGCAACATCTACGGCGGTCTTGCCCCCGGCATGAACGCAGATGTCGCAGTCTTCGATCTCAACTACAAGAACCTGCCAAGCGACCCCGAAAAGATCGAATCCGCGTTCCAGCGGGCAGCCTGCTTCGTCAGGAGCGGGGAAGTTGTTGTCAAAGATGGCGAAGTCATCAGCAACGGCCACAAGAAGACCGTCTGGGTCAATGTCAGGATGCCTGAGAATCCGCAGGTCACCCGCGATGTCAGCGAGGCATTCCACAAGGGAACCTACACGATGGACATCCGCAACTACCCGGTCCGGGACTACCTTGCCCCGCACCCGTTCGTTATCGACGTCGACGTGGAGGCCTGAGGTGAGATCATGGCAACCGTTACCTTAAAACCCATAAAGGTCCCCGAGCTCATCTTTGAGGGTTACAGCATCACTCCTGACGCATTTGCAGGAAAGACCACCGCACAGATCGCAGTACTCCCTGGCCACGAAGGTAAGATCCACGTCACCATCGGGGACTTCTTTACCGTCAGCGGCGATGCAGGAGCAACCGCAGCAGACACCGACATCGTGATCGCCGGCGACTGCACCCGCGTCAAATACATCGGTAGTAAGATGACCGCAGGGACGGTCACCGTCAACAGCAATGCCGACATGTATGTCGGCGGCTGGATGAAAGGCGGCAAGATCCATGTCAAAGGCAACGTCGACTCCTTCTGCGGGATCCAGATGGAAGGCGGCGAGATCCTTGTCGATGGCGATGCCAAGAACCATGTCGGCTGCGCCTACCGTGGCGACTGGAGAGGCATGAAGGGCGGCACCATCCGGATCAGGGGCAGTGCCGGTAACGATATCGGTACCTTCATGCTCGGCGGCACCATCATCATCGAGAAGGACGCGTTCATCCATGTCTCCACCCACGCAGAGGGCGGCACTGTCATCATCAAGGGCGATGTCGAGGGACGTGTCGGCGGCCAGATGGTCAAGGGCGAGATGTACGTGCTCGGTAAGATCAAGTTCATGATGCCCGGGTACAAGAAGGTTGACACCATTGAGAAGGAAGTCGATGGCATCAAGGCCAAGTTCGACCATTATATCGGCGACCTTGGCGAGCGCCATGGGAAGAGCAAGGGCCAGGTCGTGTACGCGAACCTGTACCTGAAAGCAGCGGCATGAAACCGCCTGCCCGTCACACACATGAGGCCGGAACAACCGCCATCTTTTTTTTATTCGACAGAAAAATTCCTGTTTTATGAGATGTTACCATGAAAAATATCGGCAAGGAATTCATCAAAGGCACGCAGTACCCGGATTATTCGACGGTGGACCTTGTCCTCCGTGTCCCGGAGCCCCCGCACGAACTTCCGGTGAAAGAAGGGCAGACAACTATCAAGCTCCCCAACCCGAAACGGTTCAAGGTCCCTGACTTTCCGGTCAGGAAAGCTATCGAGAACTGGGAACCTGTCGGGTTCTTCTCCCGCTCGAAGATAAACTTAAAAGAACTCTCGTACCTTCTCTGGTGCACGCAGGGGTTCAGAAAGATCGTGGCAGAGACGATCCAGCTCAAAAACGTGCCGTCAAGCGGTTCCCGCTACCCGCTGGAAACCTTCTTTGTGGCAAACGATGTCGAAGGTCTCGAGACCGGCCTGTACCGGTACCTCCCGAGATCCAACAGTATCGTTGCAGAACGGATCGATTCCGGCCTGATACTGGAGATGAGCACGGCAAGCATGAACTTCAAGGTCATGACCCGGGCTGCCGTCACCTTCCTCTGGGTGGCAGTCCCGTACCGTTCAGTCTGGGCCCTCGGGAACCGTGGCTACCGGAGTGTGCTCATTGAGGCAGGGCACACCTGCCAGAACCTGATCCTGGCCGCAACAAATCTCGGGTACCAGGTCTTCCCCACCGATATGTTCCATGACGAACTGATAACAAAACTCGCTGATCTCGACCCGGAGACCCAGTGGCCGGTCTACCTTGCGGCTGTGGGATCAGTGGGAGAGAACGTCACGATGGCATAAGGGAGATCCTTTTTCCGTGCAAAAGGGAATAGGGATCTAATCGATTCTTTTATCCGAGAATATTCTGATATAGTATTTTACATCTGGAAAAGGTTCAGTCAATTGGATATACAGGCAGAGGGTAACAGCACAGAGAATGCTGCCGGGACCAAACAGGATCCACGGGAACGATCAGGAAGGAGACACACATGGTGAAACGGTATCTCTCGCTCTGTTCCTTGGAACAGGCGCTCAACCTGATGAAGTCGTCGTTTCCGGCACCGCAGCGGACGGAGAGCGTTCCGCTGACCCGGTCCATCGGCCGCGTAGTGACAGTGCCGGTATACGCGAAGTACTCCGTGCCCGAAGTGAATATCTCCGCAATGGACGGGATTGCCGTCAGGAGCCGCGATACGGTCGGGGCAACAGACCGGGAGCCGGTCACACTGGAAGCGTTTGCACGGGTCAACACTGGTAATATCGTCCCTTCGGAGTTTGACGCGGTCATTATGATCGAGGATACGTGGGAGGCAGGAGAGGGGTTCCAGATCCGGAAAGCTGCAGCACCCTGGCAGCATGTCCGCCCTGCTGGGGAAGATATCCGGGAGGGGCGGCTGGTACTCCCCAAAGGCCATGTGATACGGGCATTCGACATAGGGGCACTAGCAACCTACGGGATAACCCATATCGAGGCCCGGGCAGTCAATATCGGCATCATCCCCACGGGAGGTGAACTCGTGCCGCTTGGGGTCCGGCCCGGCCCGGGGCAGGTTGTCGAGAGCAACACGATCATGGCGCAGGTCTTTCTCGGGACGATCGGCGCGAAGTGCACGCGGTTCCCGATCGTCCGCGATGATCCCGACCGGATTGCGGAATCACTCCTTGCTGCGGCGAAAGATAATGACCTTGTAATCATCTCAGCAGGATCATCGGCCGGCACCCGGGACTTTACGGCAAGTGTTATCAGCTCCCTTGGCGAACTGCTTTTCCACGGGGTCGCGGTCAAGCCCGGCAAACCGGTGATGCTCGGGAAGATCCAGGGAAAACCGGTGCTTGGCCTGCCAGGATATCCCCTTGCGGCGCAGACAGCCCTCCGGGAATTTGCCGCACCCCTCCTCGAGTCCTGGGGATTTCCGCCGTCCCCGGAATATCCGTTCCGGGTCAGGCTCGCGCAGGCACTTACATCCGATCTCGGATTCGACGAGTTCGTCCCGGTCTTTGTGGGACGGATCGGCTCCATACTCTGGGGCACGCCATTTGTGCGGGGGCCCGTGGTTCAGATGGCAACCATTAAAGCAAACGGGTATACCCACATCCCGGCGCCGGTCGAAGGCTATGAGGCCGACACCGAACTCGATGTGCTCCTGACCACTGACCCGGGGAGTATCGACCGGACCCTTTTTTTACCCGGTTCCATCGATCCCGCTCTCGAGGACCTTGCCGCCCTTGCCCACGAGGAGGGGCTTTTCATTCATGCCAGCAATGTCGGGAACGAAGGGGGATTTTTCGCGCTCAAACGCAATGCATGCCATGCGGCACCGGTAAGTCTTCCCGTTGCATCGTACCCGATTTCCCAAGGCGATCCGTTAGTGCAGTTGCAGCACCTGCCCGCGGACCTGGCATTCGTACATATCGCCAAGATAGAACAGGGGATCGCATCCCGCGAAGGGCTTACATTCGATGACCTGCCCGGTGTCCGCTTCATCAACACCCGGAAAGACTCCCCCTCCCGCCAAGTCTTCGATGCCATTCTCCGGACGCGGAATATCCCCCCCTCACGGATCAACGGGTATCTGCAGGAGGTATACGGCCCTCAGGCAGTTGCAGCGGCGATCCGGAACGGATTTGCCGATGCCGGCATGTGCACTTCCGGTATTGCCGGGAAGTACGGCCTCCGGTTCGTGCCGCTGGCATACGAAAATTACGAGCTGGCATTACAGCGTGAGATGCTCGCGGATCCCCGTATCTGTACGATCATCGGCCTGATTCGTTCCCCTGCATACCAAGCTGTTCTGAAGCGGACCGGGGGGTACGACGTATCTCATGCGGGTATCATCCGGCGGCTGGAGGATGATAGTACCCTGACAGAACTTTCGCCAACTGCGCCACCGGCCGGATACCCGGGCACCTGAATCCCTTGTTATATGCTGATGGGAGAATCCGGAGTCCTGCAGTATCCCGGTCCGGATCGGCCTTGCAACAAGGGTCTGGTCTGTATAACCTGTGAGTTGATCACGTCAGAGCAGGGTTTTTTAAAAATTGCCGGGTCCGGATGCGACAATAAAAAATAATTGTCAGATCGGTTAATGGGAATTTTAAAAAATTCCCCGATCGAATTGCAGGAATTTTGCCGGAAAGATCCGGAAAATCCATGCCTTCTCAGACGGAGCGCCCCTCCCGCTATAATGGCAATAAAAAATAATTGCCAGATCCGGAAGTGACAATTTAGAAAAATTGCCAGATCGGTTTGTGATAATATTAAAAAATCCTCAGGTCCGGATGTGGCAATAAAAAATAATTCCCGGATCGTTTGGTGGGAATTTTAAAAAATGGTATGAAAAAAGGATTATTTCTTTATCGGGTTGAACACGTTCTCGTAGATCATGTCGCTACCGGTATTGTGCAGGCGCTCGCGCTCGACTTTCTCCTCCGCATAGGCGAGGATCGGGAGTTCCATGCTAATGCCCGGGGTATGGCCGAACATCTTCTCGAGTTCCACCTGCTGGGCATGCATGAAGAGCGCATTGGGGATCTCCGCAGGGCAGACTTCCTCGCACTGGCCGCAGTTCACGCAGGAGGACGCGATGTGGGCGTACCGGATCAGGTGGAACATGAAGTTGACCGGGAGCTCGCCGGGAGGCACCATTGCAGGGTTTTTGGTGGTGCACTCGACACAGTAACAGATCGGGCACTGGTCGATGCACTGGTAGCACTTGATGCACCGGGAGGTCTCCGTCATGATCTTCTTGAGCCGGTCCTTTCCCTCAGCCAGCGACTCGAAGTCGTGCTTGCGCCACTTCTCGCCGAGTTTCATCATTGCGCCCTCGACCTTTCCGCGGATGTCGAGGCCCTTCGGGTTTGCCGCCTCGGTCTCGAGGAGGCCCTTCTTGACTGCCCCGCTGAGGAGGTTTACACCTTTCTCGCTGCAGACTTCGACGAAGGTCGCCTTGCCGGCACGGGGGCCGATGACTCCCCAGTTCCCGCAGGCGAGGTCTGCCTGGCGGGGGACCTTGAGCTTGCAGCGGCGGCAGTTGGACCGCCGCCCGTAGCCGGCTTCCTCGAGTTCATCGACTGAGATTCCTTTGTGGCCGCCCTCGTACTCGATGATGAACTGGCCCTTGTCGATCTCTTCCTTGTGGACCATCTCGGGGTCGACACCGTACTTGTCGGCGATCATCTTCCGGGCAAGGACCGGGCTGACCGACCCCCCGCAGTTGACTCCGATCATTACCACGTTGTCAAGGTTGATCTGCTTGCGCTTGGCGAGTTCATAGAACCCCATCATGTCGCAGCCTTTGACCGTTACGCCGATCTTTTTATCGTTGGCTCCCCCAAGGTATTTTTTTATGAGTTTTGGCAGCAGCAGGGTACCGCAGTGGAGCGACCCGGCGGTCTTCGCAAGATCCATGGGATCGGTGATGAAGACCGGCTTGGCGTCATACAGGTCCACGCCCCGGGTTACCACAAGTACTGCATCTACCATCTTTGACTCAAGGGCATACTTCCAGAGCGCGGTGACTGCCCCGCCAAGCTCTGCCTTCTTCTGGATCTCTGCATCGGTCGTCCAGGCATAGAGCATATCGCCTTTCTTGGTCATGTTACTGCGCCTCCCTGATCTTTTCTACGGCAACGGCACAGTGTTTGAGCTCCGGCATCTTGGAGAGCGGGTCGAGTGCCGTGTTGGTGAGGGTGTTTGCCCCTTTATCGAAGTGCATCGCCATATACAACACTTTCGGAGCAACCTCTTCTGTCACCCGTGCAATTGTTTCAATTTCTCCACGGCGGCTGCGCACCTTGATCTTCTCGCCGTTCCTGATACCGAGCCCGGCCGCATCCTTCTTGTTGATCTGGATATAGGACTCGGGAACCTCGTAATGCAGCACCTCGCAGCGGTCAGTCTGGGTCCTGGTATGGTAGTGGAAGATTACCCGCCCGGTCATGAGCGTGAACGGGTACTCTGCATCCGCTACTTCAGCAGGCGGGCGGTACTCGAGGCCGAAGAAGGTCCCAAGGCCATCGGGTGCGGCGAACTTCTCCTTGTGGAGGATGGGGGTCCCCGGGTGTTCAACGGTCGGGCAGGGCCAGTGGACGGACTCGGGCTTCTCCATCTTCGCGTAGGTTGCCCCGAACATGGACGGAGTGCAGGCCCGCATGTCGTTCCAGACCTCCTCTGCGGACTTGAAGTCGAACCCTTTGAGTCCCATCTTCTTTGCCAGGAGGGTGAAGATCTCCCAGTCGGCTTTTGCCTCGCCGGGCGGTTCGACTGCTTTCCTGACACGGTTGATGCGCCGCTCCCCGCTCGTGAATGTACCATCTTTCTCGGCAAAACAGGAGCCGGGCAGAACGACATCCGCGTACTTGCAGCTCTCTGTCCAGAATATATCCTGGATGACGAGGAAGTCGAGTTTGTCAAGCGACTTCATAACGTGGTTTGAGTCGGGATAGGACACAACCGGGTTCAGGCCGAGGATGTACATTGCCTTGATGGGATCCCCGCACTGGTCGATCTGCTCGGTCAGGGTCACACCGTACCAGTCGGGCAGACCGGTTACGCCCCATACCTTCTCCATCTTTGCCCGGTTCTCCGCCGTTTCGCACTTCTGGTAGCCGGAGAAGACGTTCGGGTACGCGCCCATGTCGCAGGCACCCTGCACGTTGTTCTGGCCGCGGAGCGGGTTCACGCCGACACCGGGACGCCCGATATTGCCGCACAGCATCGACAGGTTCCCGAGCGAGCGGACATTGTCGGTACCTGTCGATAATTCGGTAATTCCGAGGCAGTAAATGATCACCGCATTCTTTGCAGCCGCATATTTGAGGGCGATCTCCCTGACCTTCTCGGTCGGGACACCGGTGATCTTCTCGACATCGGCATACTTTTCGACGGTCTTCCTGAGGTCCTCAAAGCCTTTGGTACGCTTCTCGATGAACTCCTTGTCGTGCTTGCCTTCCTTGATGATCCAGTACATCATCGAGTTGGCAAGTGCGATATGGGTCGAGGGATTGAACCGGAGCCAGTCATCCGCGAGCCTTGCCGTCGGGCTGTACCGCGGGTCAATCACAATGATCGGCGTTCCCTTCTTTTTGGCCTGCATGACACGACGGGCTGCAAGAGGGTGCGCTTCGACAGCGTTTGACCCCCATATGAGAATGAGGTCGGAGTTCAGGACGTCCTCGAACGGATTGGTCGCTGCGCCTGATCCGAATGAGAGCGAGAGCCCCGCAACGGACGGCCCATGGCAGATACGCGCGCAGTTGTCGATGTTGTTGGTCTTGAACGCTACCCGGGCCCATTTCTGCATAATATAGCAGTCTTCGTTGGGAGTACGGCACGAGACCTGAAAACCAAGCGACTTGGGTCCGGACTTGTCGGAGGTCTCTTTGAATTTCTTTGCGATCAGGTCGAGGGCTTCGTCCCACGATGCTTCTTCGAATGTATCACCCTTCTTGATAAGGGGTTTTGTCAGCCGGTCCGGGCTGTGGACGAATTCCCAGCAGGTCGCACCCTTGGGGCAGAGCTTCCCTTCATTGACCGGGCTCCGCTTGTAGGGTTCAACCCCCACCAGTTTCCCCTCGTTGACAACGAGGTTGAGACCACAGCCTACACCGCAGTACGGGCAGGTTGTCGATACATACTTCAAGAGAGTATTGTCAGCCATTCATGGTCACCTAAAGTATCCACACATACACACAGGTTCACACACAGTTGCCGCCCATAAGAACCGCGACAGACGCCAGGCCGCCTTCCATACACACGCTGATGAAAATTTCCGTAAGGAATTCATGCCGGATTTTACGAACGGTGATTTGTGGAGTTACTTACTGTTTTATGTTTGAATGAAGGAGAAATTAATCCCAGAAATTATATAATCATTCCGGAATTTTCCTGAAAAATGGTGAACAAAAGTGGGACTTTAAATAATCTGACCTGCCATACGTCTCATATTCAGGCAAATAACTAGGTAAGGTTACCTGCTGTCCTGCACCGCAGTTCCCCGTTCCGGAAGGAATGATCGTATGAGAAAACCGAGAATCCCTCCGATACTTTCCGATCTTCTGTGTGAAACCGTATCCGCATGTGATGGCATGGTGTTCGACACGTCCGGCCCGTGTCCCCATTGCGGCGGGAGGCCGTCAGGTTATGATACCAGGAAAAAACAGTTCGCCATTATCCTTGAGGACGACAGGAAAAGAACTGTCCGGGTCACGGTCAGGAGGTTCTCCTGCACGGTATGCGGGACCGTCTGGTGCGCCGACGAACCGTTTTACCCGCGCACTCGTATCGGGTCGCCCGTGGTCGATCTCTGCACAACCCTCGGGCAGACAATGCCGTACACGCGTGTCTCCACGTACCTTGCAGCAGCGGGAATTGTTGTCGACCGCTGGAGCGTGCGGAATTATGTGCTGGAGAACCGCCGTCCCTGCCCTTCCATGGAGATGTTCGGCATCCGTATCCCAGGTTCAATGGTAGTCCTTTCATCCCTTGTCGCCGCTGCGACAAAGGAAAGACCCCTGGAGGCATATACAATACTCGCCGCGTGTAGTTATCCCTCGTCACTCCCGCCGGTATCAGGCACAGCGGCCGGCAACCGTTCTGGGACCGGGTGACCGGGATTTCAGGAAATGCTACATTAAAGGGGGGGGAATTGGATGCGTCACCATAAAAAGAATTTCCATGCGACCGTGCCGATGTCCGGGAATTTTTTTGATAAAATGTTTATGAGATCTCTGCAAATACAATGGTTATGAAGGGCGGTACGCACAAGGATTATTCCGAAGACCTGAATTCCCTCATGGATTCCTGCGGTGTCAGCCCCCGCATGAAGGACTATATCCTCAGATGCGTTGATCTTCACTCCTATCCGGCACCGGGTGTGCTTATTGGCGCATTCATGGTCGACTATGCACTTGAGCTTCTGGGCGCTTCGTCGGACGAAAAACTCTACGCGGTCTGTGAGACCCCGAAATGCGCACCGGATGCACTTCAGGCAATCGCCCACTGCACCACCGGCAACAACCGGCTCCGCATCGTCCCCATCGGCAAGTTCGCCATCACCATGAACGTAGCTTCAGACAGTGCTACAACAAGAGCGGTGAGGATCTCTGTGGATCTGGAAAAACTCAAAAAGTTCCCTGTCATCGACTGCTGGTACGCAAACAGTCCTGTATTCAGCAAGGCTATGATGAAGGATACCCTCCAGGACGGGATTTTCCGGGCAGGACGGCAGATTCTGTCGTACGAATGGGTCAGTGTAGGTGTAAAGCCCAAGCGCAGATGGAAATCCGTGACCTGCAAAGTCTGCGGAGAGACCGTCCCCGACTACCTGATCGAAGGCGACCGCTGTGCTGCCTGCGGCTCCATGAAATATTACGAAAAAATTTCCTGATGCCCTGCCTCATGGTCAGGATCAGATGCCGGCTCCTGGTCCCAATCACACAACAGATAAGGTGAATTAAAAAAGTGCAGCTTATCCTGCTACATTTGCCAGCGCTTCAGTGCTCTTTCGTACGAGAATCTTGGCCCAGATGAGTGCATTACCATCGTAGGCAAAAGATTTCACGGTGAAAACTTTTATCCCATCCGGAGCAGGGGTATATGGCGTTGGCCGGCACCATTACGGCATACTCTTTCCGCGAGAGCAGGTCATCAGGATACGTCTCCGATGTGGTAAGTTTCTCAAGGTGCCAGAGGGCGTGGTCTTCCGGACGTGAGCTGAACCCTGACAAACTCCGGAGACGGTCACCGCTGCGTTCCAGCACGATTGCCGTATAGTACCCGTTGCCAGTTTTTCGCGGCGTTATTTTCCAGCCATAAAAACCCGGGTAGATACTCTTGATCTCCTTTGCTGCAAAGTCATGCAAAACATCAGTGCTGATGCCCATAGTATTGCGATAATTTGCCCTTTCCAAATAACAGATCGATTGGATGGTCGTGATATCAGCAGCTTCCCTGTACCTTCGTACCCCGCATCCACCCGTACAGGTAAACGATGACCATACCGGCAATGAACGCAATTGTCATGGAGCTGACCAGGGCCAGCAGCCCGATGATAACCGTCACGAAGAGGCTGTCAGTTTTGAGGCTGTGGCGTCCCATTTCAAGCCCGACAAAGATGAGGAGCGCGCCGAGAACCCCCACAGCGATGATGGAAAGGACCTGGGGCGAAGTGAAGAAAAGGGCGAGTACGATGAAGATAAGACCTGCATATACATTTGCCCCTCCCGTCCGCGCCCCGTACCGGTACTGTCCCGCCAGCCCCCCCGCGCCATGGCACATCGGGAATCCCCCGAACGGGACGGATGTCAGGTTCATCAGCCCGATTGTGGCCGAGAATTTTTTCGGGGGCACATCCTTCCCGAACAGATCTTTGGTGAGGAGCGATGTTGCAAGGATCGCATTCGCTATGGTAAGGACAACCTGCGGCAGAACCAGTGTTGACAGGGCCGACGGGACATCAGCAGGAAGCGGGATCACGAGCTGCGGGAAGGGGATCAGGCTGACCGGGGGGATACCGGAGATGAGAATCCCCCCGATGAAGCCAGCGGCGATAACACAGATAGATGATAGATCAGGGAACGATCGGTAGCGTACCAGGATAAGAAAACCCACGATGATCGCAATACCGATACCGAAGAAGAGGGGGTCCTTGATCACGAAACCGGCCGAAGACTTAAAAAGGAGCAAGGCGAGGCCTAGCTGGATCCCCCGGACAACACTCTGGGGTACCCATCGTCCGATAATCTCAAAAAAACGCCCGTAGCCAAGCACAAGGAATATGACGCCGAGCATAAGCCCTGATGCCGCAATCTCTCCGGCTGAAATACCACCGACAGCTCCGGCAGCGATAACGACAACCGCAATCGCTTTCATCGGTTCGAGCGGGATGGGGAGACGGTAATACAGGCCGGTCAGGATGAACCATATCCCGAAAAAGAGGAGGATGTACCGGGGATTGACGTCCGACACAAGGGCAACGGCAAGGATGAGTGGGATGATAGTCCCGAAATCCCCTAGGGATCCCGCAAGCTCGGAAAGGGAGAACGAGAGGGGCACTGGAGGATCCATGGATTGCGTGTTCGTGTCCATATGTGGCTGATCAGGCAAAATGAACTCAGATTTCTTTCATATCCCGGGAAGTTACGAAACGGCATTGAACAATAATTAAAATAAAGTAAAGGTTATTATAACAATTAACCTTTTCAACGTGACGCTTTTGAGCAGATTTTCGGAATACCGCACAGGAGAAATGACCCCAAGGAATTGGAGTGATAGCCGTGGGGTATCTTTAGGATTGTCCTGGCGAATTTCTCCATCTGGTGGTTCTCTTTATTGGAGACACACGCAGACGGGAGAGATTGGATATCTTCACAAGAAGTCTGTGAAACTCCGTGGATTTTTCACTTTTTTTTTATAAAATCAATGCGCTTAAATAGGGAAATTGTCAATAATCATTCAAATAAGGTGCGTGTCCGATGAAAGCAGATGATGCAAAGAAGATAATCTCACTCGCAATTGACAGGGAAGTCGAGGCATATACATTCTATCGCAGTGTTTCTGACAAAGTGAAGGACCCGGCATTGAAATCACTTTTTAACGAGCTTGCCGGCGAAGAGAAAAAACACCGGGAATTCCTCCAGGCGTTCCTTTCACGGGATGTATCAAAATTCCATTTTGATGCCGGTAAAGACTATAAAGTTGGGGATGCCCTTCCGACCCCGGCCCTGTCCGTAGGCATGAAACCACTCGAGGGGCTTGTTATCGCCATCAAAAAGGAACTCGAAGCGATGCAGATGTATACCCAGCTTGCCAGCCATTCGACCGATGTTGAACAGCAGCTCCTCTTTTCCCAGCTTGCAAATATGGAAAGGTCCCACAAGGCCCGGCTTGAGGATATTTACACGAATATGGCCTTCCCGGAGGCATGGTGAGCGGATCGGGTACTGAAAAACCAGCAGGATATATACCGTATTTTTTCCTCATTTAAGTTCTGCAGAAGATCCCGGTTCAGGGTGAATTGTCGTCTTTTACCCCAGCAGATACCGGGCTCCATGACCAGAATTGTTGGTAGTTATCAAAAAGGCATATTTTAACCGCGCATAACCCCCCACAGAATCACTCCTTTTTCAGAGCCTGACCCCTCAGCACCATGGCAGATCGCCATCATCAGAACATTGCACCTCAGGGGATTTCGGATCCCGGCTTTCACGGGGTACCAGGAGGACAGTGACACTGTAGTACCTGGCGAAAGAGGAATCTGCAAGGGGGGGGGAAGGAATTTCATCAGAGATTATTCAATAAATTTATCAGGTTGCCAAAAGTAACAGTCAATAAGATTGCCATGTCTGATTTGCTTACCGATATTCTGATTTACACAGGTATAGGGATTATTACGTTCACGATCGGCATTGTCCTCGGTTACCAGCTGTTGATCATGTATTATACACGAAGGTTCATGGTAGTCGCAAAAGAGTGCTCGGATACAGACTCCGTTGTTCCCATCGTAGATGAACTAGCCAGGGAGACATAAGGAGGATACACCATGGTCGACGTCGTAAATTATACTCTTATTATCATAACTTGCTTCTGCTTTGGACTTATTGTCAGTTTCCAGATAGCGCATATCCATTACTGCCGGAAGCTCACAACGCTGGTGAGACGTTCCATATCCACAAAGACCATAGCGCCGGTCCTTGCCGAGTATGAGGCCCTGAAACCGAAAAAATAATTTTCTGTCATTGCCGTATACTGATTCCTGACCCTTTTTATATTCCGGATATCAGTTTTCTTCCGATAATTTCTGTTTTTGGATCTTCGGCAGCCTGACCATGGTTAAACACTCTAATACGTAGACTGCGAATATTGAGACAATGCACTGTACGGTTCTTGCCAGCGGGAGCAAAGGCAACTGCATGGTAGTCGGCGGGAGCGGAGGCTCAATCCTTGTTGATGCAGGGCTGAGCGCAAAAGAGACACTCCTGCGCATGGAGCGTGCAGGGCTGGATGCCGGCAGGATCGAAGCGATCCTCATCACCCATGAACACGGCGACCATATCAAAGGGCTCGACGTGCTCTCCCGTCGTCTCGGTATACCGGTGTACGCGACGGGAGGGACCCTCAGCGATTTCCTGAACAACCGGCGCACGTCCAATAAACCGGTGACCAGCCACGTGTGCCGCTACCACGAGCATTTTTCCGCCGGGGGGTTCGTGATTGAGCCTTTTGCAACGTCCCATGATGCAGCAGAGCCGTGCGGTTTTATTATCCGGGACAGGGACCTCCGGCTCGGCTGCTGCACTGATACCGGAATCATGACACCCCCCATGCTCGGACTCCTGAGGCTGTGCGACGGGATCGTGCTTGAGAGCAACCATTGCCCGGAGATGCTGGAGAACGGGCCCTATCCGGAATCCCTGAAACGCAGGATCCGCTCGAAGCGGGGTCACCTCTCGAACCCGGCAGCGGCCGGTTGCCTGCGTGCCTTTGGCAAAGATGTGCCACAGGTCATCCTCGCCCACCTGAGCGAGATGAATAACACGCCGGAAAAAGCGATGCTGAGTGCCCGCGAAGGGCTCGGGCTTTTCTTCGAGACGGAACGGGTAATGGTGGCAACGCAGTGCGGGACTTCCCCGGATAATGTCCAGGGAATGCACCTGTAAGAGAAAATCGGGTGCGCGGCCATGGAAGGTACGTAACCCTGACCGCTTTTGGGTACCGGATACCATGATAGAAAAAGTGCAGGGTTGGTCCACACGATTCCCGTGTCACCCGAAAACGGTGTCCAGCGCTTCCCCCAGTTCCTTGAACCCGTAGGGCTTGACAATTGCCGCAGCAAATCCGAAGGAATGACAATCCACGATCATGGGGTTGGTGGAGTACCCGCTGGAGATAATTGCCAATACGGCAGGATCGATCTCCACCAGTTTCGGGAGAGTCTCCTTTGCCCCCAGTCCCCCGGGAATGGTGATATCAAGGATGACCGCATCGAATGGCACTCCTGCATCGCGGGCATCCCGGAAGAGGTCGACAGCAGACTCCCCGTTCTGGGCAGTTGCAACTTCGTACCCAAGGAATTTGAGCATCTCACCTGTCGCCGAGAGGATCGCTTCCTCATCATCCATGAGAAGGATCTTCTTCAGCCCGGGTTTTTCTGGCTTTTGCGGTTCTGACTTTTTCCTCGGTTCGGCAATATTCGCCGGATGATAACTTGCCGGGAGATAGAGGAGCAGCTCGGTGCCGCTGCCCTCGTCCGATTTGATGTCAAGGACACCCCCGGACTTCCGGCTCATGGATTCGGCAAAGGACAGGTTAAGGGCAAATGCCATCGAGAATTCAGGTTTGAACAGGTCCTCCAGCGCTCCTTCCGGGATCACAAACTCGGGAGTGGAGAGACGGATGAGGAGGTAATTCACGGGGGCATTGGGCACGGATTCCGCGGTTCCTGCAATAATATTCTCCAGAGAGACGCGGATCGTCCCCCCCTCATTCATGGAACCTACCATGAAGCGAAACAGGTCATTGAGGATGAGCCGGATCAGATCCTCATCCATCGGGACCTCCCACTGGCCGTCAGGGAGATCGAACTCACACTTCGACTTGGATTCGCGGAGGGTGAGGGACGCGGCGCTCCTGATGATCCCTGAAACATCCGATCTCTTTGCTTCCGGACTGCCGCTTCCGGAATAGGTGAGCATCTGCTGGGAGAGTTCCCGGGCCCGCAGGACACTGTCCTCGACATGGGACAACCGCGTATACGCCGGGCCCCCTTCCGGGAGCTCCATCCTGGTGAGCTGGATATTGGCAAGAACGGATGAGAGGATATTATTGAAGTCATGGGCGAGACCGCGCACCATAAGTCCGAGTGGTTCGAGCTTCTGAGTGCGAATTGCCTCGTGATCCATCTTCCGGGTCTCGACTTCGTCCCGAACGGTGAGGGCAATGGCCAGGGCGGCCTGCAGGTCATGGCCATGAATGGGCTTCTCGAGATATCCCAAGGGTCCGGCATCCATCACCTTATCGAAGACCTCCTGCTGACCCGGCTCAGCGAGATACACAACCGGGATGTCGTAGAGCAGGTGCAGGTATTGTCCGGTCCGAATCCCATCCTGGGCATCCATGGGACCAAGCACGATGAGAGCGATATCCGGTATATCGGCTGCCTGCAGGTTCTTTGCCTCATCACCATCAGGACTCATTGAAAAAATGCTGTAACCGTAATGCGTTACCTGTGACACGAGGTCCGGCATGACGACAGATACGTCGCCGATAATCATAACCCGCTGTTCTTTCATATCATCACTCCATCTTCTTTATCCTGCACCCGGTTCCGGTATCCTGATTCCATCATAGCCCATAATTATGTGTTTTTAATCTTGATCAGTTTCATGCAATACTGGTCCAGCGAATCGATCATCGCTTTTTTTGCCTGCTTTACCTTCTTTTCATCCTCGGAAATGAAATCGTGAGCCACATACTCAAGCAACGTTACATAATAGTGGTTGGGGCCGAACCGGGTCCCGATCTCCTTGAGACAGGCAAGAGCTTCATAGTGTTTACCGGACATCAGCTCGAAACCAAAATCGAGAAGGAGCAGGGCATTCCGGGGCATTTTCTTTTCCAGCGCCATCTTCCGGAAGCGGTAATAAGTCTCGATCTTGGCAGTCAGGATGGCGACCTTGAGACCATAATAGATAGGCTCTATCTCATCTGGGTACTGCTGGGTCATCTGTTTCACCACTCCTGCAACCCCCGCAGCATCCCTGCTCTCAATCTTCAGTTTATAGAGCTCACGCAGGAAGAACATATCTTTGTAAAAATTCGCTATGGCAACACTGAGGAGCTCCTCCCGAATGTCGCGCCTCTGGTCTTTTCCGGCCTTTTCGATAGCGATCCGTAAAAATTCCCGCTCGCTCGGAAACCACTGTATCGCCTCCTTGATCATAAACCAGAAGATCTTGTTGATCCGGGGGTCCTCTTCATATCCAAGATCCTTTAACCGGTTGACCGGCGGGTTGATCCGGACCATCTCAATCATCTGCTCCCGTGCCCCCAGTGCCATCTGGTTGGGGCGCATGACAGGATCGGAGCTTTCCGTGGCATCATTCTGCTGGGTTGAAAGGACGAAATAGCAGTAGGCCATCGCAGGGCAGATCAGCGCATCGATAGTCCGGTATGCCTTCAGCTTTTCGATGGCATCGTTGTATTTGCCGGTATTGATCATCTTCATGCCAAGCATGATGTCGTAGATGGCATTGCCCTTATTGCTGCGTCTGTGCCTCTTGGCGTAATTGAAGAGTTTCTCGACAAACTCGATCTCCGTCGATCGTTTGCTCACATCGAGGATATGAAGCGTAATATTGTCGATGAAATGGTCGTGGAGATCATCGTTGATATCAGGCGAAGTGTTCGCAAGAGTCGTGACCACCTGGCCATAAAAGACCGGGATAGTTGTTTCGATCTGATCGATGTTTTTGTCGATATACTTAATAAATTCCTTAAGGGTATTGTCGAGCTTCACCCGGACGATAGCGTCTGGCTGCCACTCTTTTTCCATACATCTTAGTGACGTACACACGAATATTAAGGTTATCAACCGCTTTCAACCGGGGGAACTGGAATATATAAACGTCGGAAGTGCCCGTATTGAGAAAACAAAACGTTAATCCCGTTGTCAGGGCAACATCTCAAGCGATCATCGCAATGCTTTTCATGGAATTTTCCAGGACCTGTGAAAAACTCGAGGGGATTTCAGGGCGCCTGGAGATGATCGATATCATCAGCAGAGTCCTTCCTGACCTTTCGGACGAGGAACTCCCGGTCTTTGTCCGGTTCGTCATGGGGAGAATCTTCCCGGACTGGAGTTCCCAGAAACTCGGCATCGGCCCCAACCTCCTCTACGAAGCGATCGGGTACGTGGCGGGCATGAAGAAAGAGCAGGTCGTCGAAAAGATAAACAGGACGGGGGATGTCGGGCAGGCGGTTGAGGAACTCCTCTCGCTGAAGTCCCAGACCACGTTCTTTCACGAGGACCTCGACATCGTGCGGGTATACCATGAGCTGATCAGCATCGCGGAGGAGGAGGGAAAAAAGTCGCAGCGGGAGAAACTGCTCGCCGTCCGCCGTCTGCTTGGCAATGCCCACCCGCTTGAGGGGAGGTACCTGGCCCGGATCATGCTCGAAGAGCTCCGCATTGGTGTCGGAGAGGGCAGCGTGAGGGAAGCCATCGCAAAAGCCTTCAACGCAGACCCGGCCCTTGTCGAGTATGCCATGCAAGCCCTCAACGATATCGGCGAAGTTGCCCGGCTCGCAAAGAGCGGGGCCGCTACCCTGACGGAGGTCAGGATAACCGTATTCCACCCGGTCAGGATGATGCTTGCGCAGCAGGGCACTATCGCCGATATGATCAAAGAACACGGTGAGATCGCCGCCGAGTATAAGTATGACGGTTCCCGGTTCCAGTTCCATAAAAAAGGCAACTGGGCCCGCCTTTACTCCCGCAGACTTGAGGATGTGACAGGCGCCCTGCCCGATGTCATCCAGCAGCTGATGGGGGCAACCGACCATGATGTCATTCTTGACGGGGAAGTCATTGCGGTAAAGGGCGGGAGGCCCATGCCGTTCCAGTCGGTCCTCCGCCGGTTCAGGCGGAGGCACGACATTGCGGAGGCACAGGAAGCGGTCGAGATGGTGCCGAATGTCTTCGACATCCTCTACTTGGACGGGGAGACCCTCATTGACCTGCCGTTTCACGAGCGGCGGAAAAAACTTGAGGACGTCGTGAAGATGTATATTGCCCCGCAGGTGGTGAGCAGCGATGCCAAGGAGATCGAAAAGACCTACGATGCCGCCCTTGCAGCAGGGCATGAAGGTATCATGATCAAAGTGCCCGCCTCCCCCTACTCCCCCGGCCAGAGAGGGAAAAACTGGATCAAGATAAAACCGGAAGTCGACACCCTCGACCTTGCAGTCATCGGTGCCGAATGGGGGGAGGGGAAGCGGGCGCACGTCTTCGGTTCGTTCCTCCTCGCCTGCCAGGACCAGGGGAAGCTCATCCCGCTCAGCCGGGTAGCGACCGGGTTTTCCGATGAGCAGCTCGCCGAGGTTTATGACCTGCTGAAAGACTCCGTGATCTCGAAGGCAGGAAAGGAAGTGAACTTCGAGCCATCACTCGTCTTCGAAGTGGGGTACGCGGAGCTCCAGGTCAGCCCTACGTACGAAGGTGGATTTGCCCTGCGGTTCCCCCGTTTTATCAGGATCCGGGACGACAAGGACATAACGGACGTTGAAACGATTGCCAGCATCAGGGACCGTTATCAGCGCCAGGTGAACTCTGGGCAGGCGTATCAGAACTGAAAGAGCGTCCGCTGCGTCCGGAGTTCAGGGATGAGGGTGCTGTGCGATACCCATGAGCCGGACCCGAGAGCGATGGTTACCTTCCCGACAGCCGCATCGAGCGATTCGCAGGAGACAGGTGGAAGTGCCATGGCTTTTCTCGTTGCCTCGCGGATCACCCAGGTCCCAAGCGGCGCCCAGTATTCACTCGAGATGCTGCGCACCACGATCACCCGGGCGGATCGCTGTATCTTTTTCAGAAATTCGCAGACAGCGAGCCGGGCAGAGTAATAGGCCCCCGAGATCGGCGAATAACCGTGCTTCGTCATCCCTTCCCGGTCCTGCACGATCACCTCGTCGTCTCCCGCCCAGAGCGTCTTCCTGCCCCAGATCTCTATCATCTCAAACTTCCAGTCACCCGGGACAAGGATACAAGCGATGAAGTTACCGTACAGTTCCCCACAGAAGAGGAGAACCTCTTCAATTGGCGGGAACCGGCCGATCTCTTTTTTCTGGTCTGCTGAGAGGGTGTCGTCTACTGCCGTGATCGCCCAGCGGGTGGGGACGACCCTCCTCCTCCTGCCAAGGAGCCCGGCGGTCATCAGTTTTGAGATCCGGTACACGTCAATATCCGATTCCCTGAGGGCGAGGCACGCATCGGCAGCACCAACATCAGTGTCGGAAATGATCCGGTCAACAACCCGTTCCACCCTCGCACTCCCAAGGACATCCATCTCTTTTACGGACCCGGTGAAGCCGACAGGGGCAACGGTCCCGTCAAAACTCAGGCTGAACGCAACCGGTTTTTCAAAAGTCACATCCACATCGAGCGGGACCGATGAGATCGCGATCTCCCGGATATCGTCTTCTACAGCGTGGAGTCCACTGCTCCCCCGGATCGTACGGGCACGGATTCCCACGATCTCCTCGATGCCGAGATTCCGCCCGATCCAGTCCGGGGGGTTGTCAGAATCGTTGACCATGAGAGGCCCTCCCCTCACGTCAGGATACCCGAAACTGCCGATGAACAACGAAGGGGCACAACCCCGGTAACTGCTCGCAGGCTTCATCTCCGCTTGGGCGTGGAACCGGCTCACGATCGGGCAGCGGGCAAGGCCACACATGCCCTTTGCCTTGCACTCCGCACACTGCATCATGGCCGTTCCTTCCCCGGTTCGCTGACGATGATTTACTGGCCCCCTTTAAAAGGGGTATCAGTGCCGACCTGCCGGAGGTCCGTGGTCTTCACAACCTTGCTTACTGGTTCTGCAAAAGAGACCCGCCACCCCACGTCATACCGTGCCCCGCACTCCGGACAGATGATGATCACCCGGAAGACCTCCCGCGTGCACTTGACAGGGTTGTCCTTCTCGGCATTTATGTTGAGGAAGGATGTATGGAACCCGTATTCATATCCACAGGCCGGGCAGATGCGGAGATCATCCTCGACACTGAGCATTGTTATTTCGGGACTGACCGGCATGGGTATACCTGATCCTGATTAAGATTTAGCCCTGATATTAAGTTGCCTGCGGGCTGCAACAGCAGTTATAATATCAGTCGCATTTTTCCTGCCGTTGATCGCAGCATGGACCTCCCGGAAGGGTTTTGGGGTGAGTGTCATGGTCTCGGCTATTTTCTTCTCCAGGACATCGAGAGAGACATGCCTCCCGTCGACGGAGGTACCGGCACCCATATCCACGATCTTTCTTGCATTGTTCTGCTGTTCGGGATGGTCCGGGTCCATGACGATCAGCACCGGTTTTTCAAACAACAGGGCCTCGTGCAGCGTGGTGAGCCCCCCGTGTACGATCGCAATTTTTGCTTCGGCGAGGTGCTCATACAGGTTCGACACATACCCGTGGGACTCGAAGTTGTCCGATGATTCCGGCAGTACTGGCCCGGTATAAAAAACATCGAAGAACAGATCCTTCCGCCGATCAGCAATCGTCCTGAGCATGAGATACATGGGGAGTTTATACGGCTCGCCACCAAAACTGGTGAAGATGGTCTTCTTGGAATAGGTGTACCGCGAAGGATCGAATTCATAGAACGGACCGGTATAACTGTACCGGCTTCTTTCATTGCCAGGGACCCGGACGTTGTATTCGCTCACGGTGTCGGGGGCAGGATAGTCCGGGACGATGACATGGGACGCCAGGCGCAGGTAGCGCTGGATCAGGAAGTTGAGACTTTTCCAGACCGGATTGGTCGTCCCGTTATGACCATTGAAGTGGTTCTGGTTGGTGATAAAAATGACCGGGACGTTCCTGAGCCGGGATGCAATCACCCCGCCATACATGGTATCGCACACAACGCAGTCAAACCCGTATTGCCGGATGAGGTTTCTTACGCTCAGGGCTGACCTGACCATATCGAACACAATCGATTTTGAGTACCACAGCGTCTTTTTCAGACTGAAGAACCCGTGTGTCCCCTCAAGCCAGACTTCCCGGGGGATCCGGTGGAGGTGTGTACAGCCATGCTGGCTCATAAAATCGTAGGATTTCCCGTAACCGGCAAAATGGACGGTGTGGCCGTGCTGCTGCATGTAATGCCCGAGATGGAGACAGCGGGAAGCGTGTCCCAGTCCCTCGCCGCAGACGACAAAGAGGATCTTCATGAATTCCTGCCGGATAAATTGGTCCTGATTCCTGATGAAATGTTAGTCCTGCCCACCGGATCTCATAACCGGTACTGTTGTCTCCCGGTTGACGGGTTTTTCCGGAACGACGATCCATGCGACGAGGTAGACGATGAGACCGGTCCCAAGGGAGAGGAGGGTCACGCCGATCCAGACCAGCCGGATGACCGTCGGGTCGATATCAAGGTGTTCGCCAGGGTCTGCACAGACGCCCCCGAGCAACCGTCCCTCCGCTGCATGGTACAGTCGCATACTGAGGAATTTGGTTTCAAGGATTAAAAATACCGGCTCTGTGATTCCCACGGTAACAAGAGTCTTATACTAACCGGAGTCCACGGCATAATGGATAGTACCATGACGGGAACTGAGAATAATCCCGGAAAAGCAACGTTCGGGGCGGGATGCTTCTGGGGGGTTGAGGCCGCATTCCGGAAAGTGAACGGTGTGCTGGACACCGCTGTCGGTTACATGGGCGGGACGCTGAAAAATCCGACATATGAGGATGTCTGTTCCGGCAAGACCGGGCACGCCGAGGTCGTTCAGGTGACCTATGATCCCGATAAAGTCAGGTATGACGAGCTCCTCGATCTCTTCTGGTCCATCCACGACCAGACCCAGCTCAACCGGCAGGGGCCGGATATCGGTTCGAACTACCGCTCGGTGATCTTTTACCATGACGCAGAACAGGGGAAAACTGCGAGGAGATCCAAGGAATATATGGAAGTATCCGGAAGGTTCGGGTTTGGCAAGATCGTGACCCGGATCGTTCCTGCCACGGAGTTCTACCGGGCCGAGGAGTACCACCAGCGGTATTTTGAAAGACACGGCGGCGGGAGCTGCCATATCTGATACCCTGAACCTCCGGATCCCAATCCGCAGTGCTTATTACCGATCCGGAATAGGTGGGTACTATGCAAGTCCCTGACATCCTGCAACTTATCGCCACACTCATCGAGCTCGTGATCGCGGTGGTTGCGGTCATCATCGCGCTGCAGAAGAAAAAGACTTATGGCTGGTTCATCGCCCTTACGTTTACGCTCTTCGTGGTCTTTGACCTTGCCCGGATCTTTGCGCCGGACATCCCGGCCGGCCTCAATTCCCTAATACTGCTGGTAGCCTGCCTCTCGATGCTGTACGCCATCTGGCTGATGTGGAAGGAGAAGTAAAACAGAGATTGCATAAAAAATTCAATAAATACACCGTTTTATTGCTTATATGGTCTTTTGCACCCACGTCTGGAAATGCGCATAAACGGGTTCCGATGCGTTTACGGTTGATGACCACGGTTTCACATCGTCAAAATTTACAGACTGCCATCAATGCATCATGACCGGGTGAAGACAGACGGAGAGAATCCAGGAAAAATCAAGCGATTACATCCTCTTTAATAATTCTGTTTTCTTCGTAGCAAATTCCTGTTCTGTGAGGATTCCCGCATCTCTTAATTCGGCTAATTTTTTGATCTGATCAGGTATTGATTCAACGGGGGGAATCGCCGGTATCGAGGTCCTTTCCGTTCGTCTGACGGGAGGAATTTCCCTGATGGTGTTATTTATAGAATTCGTCGTTGTTTCCGGGGTATCGGGATCGTTCACCCGGATTATTGCACTCTGGTACCCTCTGAAACTTCTTCATCGGTGGTTGTTCTTTCGGGAGGTTCTGTGATATTCTTGTCATTTATCGGGTATCCCATGACAACAGGAGGTGCTCTTTGCGGTACTCCTGATGCACCTGTCATACCCTTTCGTAAATTTTTTTCAGGTAGGAAACCTGCTCCGCCTCCTGTATCGCTTGCCGGGAAGTAAATTGCGCAAGAATTTTTTGCGCGTTCCCTAGATCAGATATACCATAAAGACAGTCGAGGGGAGATCGTGACGCCTCCTGACAGCCTTTTGCAAACAGGATCCCTCCTCCGAAATTGTCTTTCTGCCCTGTGGCACCAATCCCCCGAAAAGACGTTTCTTCACCCCATCGCGTACTGCTCACGGGAATTACCGTTCCAAAATTGTAACGGGTACCAAAGAAGTTCTGCTCCAGCACAACCCTGCCAATCTGGGAGTGCGGGATCAGGTGTTCCTGTTTTTTCCAGATGCCTCCACGAAACGATACCCCCGCATCTGTGATTGTATATTGAATCGACCGCCGGAACTTTTCGAGCCATGCAATGGCAATAATAGTTGCAATGATACTGAATGGCTGAACAAGAAATGCTATCCATTCCAGGTACAATAGGAATTTGTCTTGCACGATCCCGGTACCTGTTACTATGACGAGCAGAATTCCAACAATACCACTCAAGACCAGAGTTAAAGCCACGCCTGTCCACATCTCGGCAATCCTCATAGACCATCCGATAACAGCAAAGATAATGAAAATCCCGACGGGTGCGATCATCAGGACTGTGACGGTTGTCCCATATGAGATTGCAGAACCTATACCGCTCAATGGACCGGGGAGAAGTGTACTCATTGTTCCATGTGATAACGTTGTTCCGGGTAAGAACAATGAATTACTCGTTGAACTCCCGTAGCCCGTTGCATCCACTCATGGTGCTGTTCATTACCGCAGAAAAGGTACGGATAATGATATCGAGGACGAATCGTGTAACTATCGAGACGAATACAAGGATACATGGGGTGAGTGCCAGGAAATATTTGAATATAAAACTCATCTTCTCCGGGCTTGTTATGAGGAGAACCTGATCGGTACTCCCACCTTGTTCATGATTTGAATCTTTTCGTATCGATTGAACCATTTCTTTTGTCTGAATATTCTGATCAGGAGGCATTTCACCAGATTCCTATCCGCAATTTGGACATTGTAGTACTGGGATGGGTAAATCCTTTACAGAACGGACCTATCCGTATGTCTTTCGTTTCCTCTCTCGATACATAATAGAAAAACAGTATGAAATATATTCCGATTTGATTATCAGGTATCCTGTCCCGGAATATTTGACACGACATCTGAATATCGGTATAAATAAACCAACCAATCGGGAAAGCCCGGCCGGGGTATTTTTTGCAGGCTTTGCGAAGGGAACTTGCTTCCCTGGCAGACGCAAAAAACTCTTTGCAAAAGGTCAGGGATATTCCCTAGGAAACACTGACACGGTTAATAGACAGAATAGTTTGATCATAAAACTATTAATCCATAAAACCCAACCTCCACATGTGACCGAGGATCTCAGGGACAGGATTGCAATGCTTATGCTCTCCCTCCTGCCATTTTACCATAAGAAGATCTTCAGGTCGGGACACTGCGCTAACGGTATCCATGCTGCACAGTACCGTACGCTCGGTGTCCTGATGCGGGAGGGCACTCCCCTTACCATGTCGGAACTGGGAAAGCGACTGTACATCTCGAAACCCTACATGACGGTACTCGTCGACCAGCTGATCAGGGACGGGTATGTCGAACGTATGCCCGACACGCGGGACAGGAGGGTGATTAACATCAGCATCACTCCTGCCGGCAGCAGACATCTCCGGCGGGCGGGTGCGGAGTATAAGACAGATATCAAAGCAATTCTTTCCGATCTGAATGACGAAGATCTTAAAGAACTCTGCCAGTCTCTTGAAAAACTGCACAGCATTTTCGCCAAGATCAAATGAGGAGATTATACCGATGGGCAAAGAGGTATTCCGGCGGCAAACCCCGGGACGGGGGAGGGCTGAATGACAGAACCTTTTCCTGACCGGGGTGAGGCCGAGATCATCATCCGGTTAGAGAGCATTGTAAAAATATTCAAGAGCAAGGTAAAGACCGTGACGGCGGTCAACGATGTCTCATTCACGGTAGACCGGGGGGAGATCTTTGGTCTTCTCGGGCCGAACGGGGCCGGGAAAAGCACCCTGATACGGATCCTGACAACCCTTCTCACACCAACATCCGGGACAGCTTATCTCGATACCTACGAAATTACCCGGGACCCCGAAAAAGTCCGTAGCATTATCGGCGTCTGCCCACAAAACAGCACGCTCGACGTTGAACTTACTGCATATGATAATCTCGATTTTTACGGCAAGCTGGTGAACGTTCCTGAAAATATTCTCGATAAAAGAATATGGGAACTCCTTGCGATGACTGAACTGACCGATCGTGCCCATGCGAGAGTCGAGACATTCTCCGGGGGTATGCGAAGGAAACTGGAGATAGTCCGTGCTTTCATTCACCACCCGCTCATCCTGTTCCTTGACGAACCGACGATCGGCCTTGACCCGGAGGCCCGTCGCGAAGTCTGGCAGCAGATCGCTGATCTGAATAAGGAAAAAACAACTATCATCCTGACGACGCACTATATGGACGAGGCAGAAAAACTCTGCGACCGGATCGCTTTCATCGACCAGGGGCGTCTTATCGCTCTCGATACGCTCGAAAACCTCAAACAGTTACTCCCGGCAGGTGACTTGATCGAGATCGGTCTCGACAGGATAGATGACCGCGTACTCCCGGGAATCAGGAGTAACCAACTTGTCAATTCGGCTGAGTTCAAGAATAACATGCTCAACATCTCCGCAAAGAACGGGAGCAGGGTCCTGCCCGCCATTATCAATGTCTTTGACGGTTATTCCCTTCCGATGAACTCCATATCGATCCATTCACCCTCACTGGAAGATGTGTTCATCTACCTGACCGGGAGCAAACTGGATTCAGGTACCCCCGAGGGAGCAAAACCGGGAGGCAGGGGGCGGCCGTCATGATCCGGGGGGCCGTGGCGATATTCACCCGGGACTTCAAGAAATTCCTGAGCAACCCGTTCGTTGTCGTCATGACGCTCATGATGCCCATCATGTATCTCGTGATCTTCGGCAACGCGTTTGGTGGGACGATCAGTCATATACCGGTTGCAGTTGTCCAGGAAGGGCCACCCTATAACGATACCCCGCTCTTTACCAGCGCCACCTATGACCTCAACCATATCATGCAGCAGGATTATCCCAAACTCCTCGATGTTACCATATATTCCGATGAGATCGGGGCCAAAAACGCACTCAACAAAGGGCTCGTATCCGCGGTCATCGTATTTCCGCCAGAGGCATCCAGTGACCATACCATCCGCCTTTACGTTGACAGCTCAGATTCGATCATACCTGCGCTCGTCGAGTCCGGGCTCAACGGGGTCCTCGCCCAACTCGCGGCGAACAACCCGGTGGCGATCAACAAAATCTACGGAGACATAAAATACATCCAGTTCTTCGGTGTCGGTGTCATCATGATGGCAATTTTCACCTCCACCATGTTCGGCGGCGGGATAGCACTCATCAAGGACCGTGAGAACGGAATCCACGAGGGTTACCTAGTTACACCGGTCCAGCGCACAAGCATCATCGCCGGTATCATTTCGAGCGGGACCATCAGGGCATTCATTGCAGGCTTTACCATCTTTATTATCGATATCCTCGTTACCGGCATCGTCATCCAGAGTCTCCAGGATTTCCTGCTGGTCATGCTGGTGATCCTGATCGCCTGTGTAGGAGTCACCAGTCTCGTGGTCTCTTTTGCTTCAAGATTTTCTGCCCAGCAGGAATACGCATCTACGGTCGCATTCCTCAACCTCATCCTGTTCATGACGTCCGGAGCGTTCTACCCCGTTATAGGTATGCCGGACTGGCTCCGCTGGATCACCGTGATCAACCCTGAATATTATGGGGTGAGTGCCTTGAGAGGAATCATTCTCCGGGGCCAGGGGCTCGATGTGATAGGAGTGGACCTTATCGCATTGCTGATCTTCTCCGGTGCGATGTTCATCCTGGGGATCGTCACCTACCGCAGGACACTGGAATAGGGAAAGATCCTGTTTTTTCAGGGGAATCAAAAAAGAGGGTTATTCCCCCGGAACCCGTCAGACTCCTGTGAGAATTGCTCCGGTTATGAGCCCCAAGGAGGGTATCAGGATGGTATTTTTCCAATCCCGGGTACCCCCATTCTAAAACATCGTATTATCGTTAGCCGGGGTCTCCGGCACCTCCTGCAGCACGTCCCAGTGCTCGACCACCCTGCCGTTCTCCAGCCTGAAGATGTCCATCACGGCCATCCCCCGGTCGCCCGCATAACGGACGAGGTGGCTGTGCATGGCCACGAGGTCCCCCTGTGCGATCATCCGTTTGAAATTGAAGTGGAGCGTAGGGAATGCCTTCACAAATTCCCTGACGAACGCGATGAATGCTTCGGGGCCGTCTCCTGCCCCCAGGTTGTGCTGCCGGTAATACGGTCCCATGAACTTTGCCACCGCCTCTTCCGGCTTCTTGAGGTTCAGCGCGAGGTTGTAAAAATCCCGCACCGTCGTCTTGTTGGTCTCCGGCTGGTCTTTCATGATCTTTACCCCGTTACCTGAATAGTTTTCATGTTTTCGAGGATACCGGCAGGGCCCCCCCCGGAGGTTTTCTCTCAAAGGCATATTCAGGTAAGGAGGGTATAGGAAGCTCGCCAATATATATCTCTATGGAAATGAACGGAGATACGAGGACATCCAGAATCACCATTCCCAGCGGGGACAGATCCTGCGTCGAAAAAAGAAAAATTGGTTTTTATACGGTTCCGGCAATCCCCCAGAATAACGGGGACTGAGGGAAAAACCTGTTCACGCAATCTGATGGGAGACAGACGGGAAGCTGATCTGGTCGTTATAGATTGCCTGATAGCCGTCCGGGAACGTAATGGTCGTCACATCGGGTGACATGTCGACCGAGATGAGCCCTGCCCACCAGTACTGCCTGATCGCCGTTTGAGCGTTGGCAAACGAGAATGCCGGTGTCGTCATCATCTCTGTCCCGTTGGACTGACTGATCGTGGCAAAGGATGGAATGATCACGTCAGCAGAGGAACTGTCCGCCTTTACAACGGTGACCTGCCGGTTCAGGTTGTTTTCCAGGGCAGTCTTGAGTTCCGCAGAGGGGTTGGCAATATTGACAAATACCGCGGCCTGCTCCGTGAACGAGAGGTCATACTGGAAATTCACCTGTGCATTACCGTTCGCATCAAGGTTGATGGTAAGCGCCTTTGCCGTGAATGCCTGTGCGGGCATAACCGCAAATGCGAGGATGCAGATGAATCCGATAAGAAGGTAGGTGCCTTTCATACGTGTCAGGTTTACTGTAGTTTTATACCTATATACGCTTGTTCCCCAACTCCCCGGCGGGATCTTCACTTGAATACCGGTCCGGGAAAACCGGCGCAGGATCCTCCGGCGATGAGATACATCAATTCCTGAAATCCTGTTTTCCAGCCCGGCAGCGTCCGGATATCCAATTATTCTGCAGCGCCCTGATATGCACCCGTAAACCACACGAAAAAAGGAACGATGGGCCCGCTGAGATTCGAACTCAGGACCTCCGCCATGTCAAGGCGACGTCATAGCCAACTAGACCACGAGCCCGCGAAAGGATGATGCTCTATAACATCTGCTCTGGTATTATTAAAAATTAGTGTCCTGTTTCCGGGCCTGGGTCAGGTTGGATACGCGTGGAAAGCGGATAATTCGGTTGGTTTATTTCCCGGACTTCCCAATCACTGGACGAGAATATTATGACCGATGCAACACCAACACAGAAACAGCTCTTCCTCTTCGAACACGATGCGGGCCGCCTCGAACTGCTCATCCGTATCGTCTACTGGATCCTGATCGGCGTTGTTGCCGCAGTATACGGTTTCATTGCAACAATTTTCCTGATCGTCCAGTGGTTCCATATCCTCATTCTTGGGAAAAGGAATGAGTTTCTCTCCGATTTCGCCAAAGGCTATCTCGAATATCTGGTACATATCATGAGTTACACCTACATCATGACCGACAGGCGGCCGGATATCATGCCGGTGCCGGTGAAGGTCTACGAAGAGTGCTGACGCACTCTTCTCCTCCTCGGGGTCTGATAACCCCTCGGAATCCGAAGATGCATAATTTCAACATCCGGATGGCCGGGGACGGGCCGGCTTTTCTCTTTTCTATTTGGCTGCAGGAACCTGTGCCATCCTTATGAAATCTCTTGCCAGTTTGTCGACCGGGCATTGCGCAACACAATTCAGTCAAGGTTTGATCGATCCGGATCAACTTTTCAATCAGAGTCATGATCGCGATTGAAATTTTTCAAGCAAGGTTCGGTTGAATTGCGATTGAGCCCCCCTGCTGATGTGGGTCGCTCGGCCGCTTCGTCAGGGCCTCGCTGGGCAAATTACCGGCTTCGTATTTTCAGGCAATCGAACCGCCGCCGGGGCGCCCTTCGGGGGCGGCGGCGTTCATCGTAATACCGCTTTTCGATGGTGATTATTCCACATCATCAGGTATAGAAACGGATACCCGATCCTATTTCTAATAAATTGGAGGTAATTCCAAAAAATTAGGTTTGTAAATCAAAAGGGAGGCTCTGTCATATAATTGGGGGATTCTGTTATTGTGCTTTTGTAATTCTTGTTTATGTAGCAATAATTTAAATTTATACAGAAATGGATATAGCAAAAGCACAAAGAAAATGTTGAGGATTTATGCTTAATTGTGATATTAAGTCTCTCCAAGAGTTCATCGACGAATGTCCTTATGACAATGGACGCATCGATGGTTGGGGTGTGACTGGGGATTGAAAACGATTTTGATTTGCAATCAAATGATTTTCTAGAATTTGCTCAATTAGATTTAAAAATGGACTATGAACATCATCTAATTAATTGTCTTTCAAATGTCAAAAGAGCTATAGAATGCCAAATAGATTCTATACTAATTGGATTAGGTTTATTTGAAACATCGAAAATAGAAAGATGGAAATTCCCAAAAAAATTGAAATAGTAAATAAGCTGGGAATAATTTCTCCAGGAATTCTGATGAAAATTAACAAATTAAGAAATTTATTAGAACATCATTATACAAAACCCGACCAAGAAAAAGTAGAGAATGCGGTTGATGTTGCAATATTATTTTTGAGATCGACAGATAAGTATTTACTTAATTTTCCTTATGACGGTTTATTGTGGGATAAAGAAAGGAAATATTCGGTTGATTTGACATTCGATTATAAAAATTGTAAGTTTGTTTTCACGGGAAGAGAGTTAGTTTGGGATAATGATAATAAATGCCCGTCTCATTTACAAATACTATATACGAAGGAAGTCACTGCAAAAATGCCTGAATATTTTGACTATTTGAAATTATTTTTACAACTTACTGACATAGAAAGAAAAAGAGAGGATCATTCAAGAAAAATAAACGCAATATAAACAATTGTAAATTATGTGATTCTGAACAACAAATTTCCCGAAAATTCAAAATATTTTTATCAATACTTACGCCAATTGGCATTTAAAAAAAGATTTCAGATCAGTTCACTCGATATCTTGGCAAACGTTGCGGTGAAGATGCCGGGCATTCCGCGGATCTCCTCCATCACGCTCTCGGGCACTTCGCTGTCCACGTTCAGGACCATGATCGCTTCCTCTCCCGGGTTGATTCGCCCGACCTGCATGCCCGCGATATTGATGTTGCACTTCCCGAGAATAGTCGAAGCCCTGCCGATGACTCCAGGCTTGTCAAGGTGGCGGGAGACGATCACGTACCCCTCGGGGATCATGTCCATGGTATAGCCGCCAACGGCGACAATCCGGCTCCTGCCCTTGAAAAAGACGGACCCGCTGACACTCTCTTCGCCCTTGTCAGTCTTGATCCGGATGGTGATGAGGTTCTTGAATCCCTGCGACTCCTGCGTCACGGTCTCGCTCACCGCGATGCCACGCTCCTTGGCGATGAAATCGGCATTGACAATATTGACTGGTTGCTGGAGGACCGGGTCAAGGAGCCCTTTCAGGGCGAGCCTTGTGACAAACTTCATACTTCCGGCATAAGCGGAGAGTTCACCGGCGTAGACGAGCTCCACGGACGCGAGCCTGCCGCCCGCGATCTGGGTAACAAACCTACCCATCTTCTCGGCCAGCTGGGCATAGGGTTCGAGCACTTCCGCCTGCTCCGGCGGGACCATGGGTGCATTGACGACATACTTCGCCGATCCGCCCCTGAGCACCTCGATGCACTGCTTGGCGACAGAGACCGCGACATTCAGCTGCGCCTCGACCGTGCTCGCACCAAGGTGCGGCGTGACGATGACCTGGTCGAGAGAGAGGAGCGGGGACTCGAGCGGGGGCTCCTCCTCGAAGACATCGAGAGCTGCCCCGGCCACCTTGCCGCTCTTTATTGCGTCGCAGAGCGCCTTCTCATCTATGATGCCGCCGCGGGCGCAGTTGATAATCCGGACGCCGTCTTTCATCGTGGCAATGCTCTTTGCGTTGATCACGTGCCGCGTCTCTGCGATGAGGGGGGTATGGACGGTGATGATGTCGGAGATTTTGAAAAGGTCTTCCATGGACATCATCTCTACCCCGAGCTGTGCCGCCCGTTCCTTCGTGATGAAGGGGTCGTAGGCCACGCACTTCATGTCCATCGCGTTCGCCCGCTTTGCCACCTCGCGCCCGATACGCCCGAAACCGACGATACCCAGTGTCTTCTCGTTCAGTTCCACTCCCATGAACTTCGAACGTTTCCACTCCTTCTTCTTCAGGCTCGCGTTCGCCTGCGGGATGTTACGGGCGAGCGCCTGCATCATCGCCATCGTGTGCTCGGTTGCCGCAAGGGTGTTGCCCTCCGGTGCGTTGGCAACGAGGATGCCTTTCCGCGTTGCCGCGTCCACGTCGATGTTGTCGACCCCGACACCCGCACGGCCGATGAACCTGAGATTTCTCCCCGCCTCTATCACCTTCGCGGTGACTTCCGTGCCGCTCCGCACGAGCAGGGCGTCGTAGTCCCCGAGAATACTGCAGAGCTCGTCCTCGGAAAGGCCGGTCCTGACATCAACGTCGCATGCAGCCCTGAGGATCTCAAGCCCTTCTTCCGCCAGCGGGTCGCTGACGAGCACCTTTGCGTTTGCCATAAAAACCCATACAGTATCAGCACGATACTTAAAGAGGGTTATTCTTCCCGTTTAGGTGCTCCCCAAGATCCCAGGACGCCCCGCCCGTTCCCGCGGTTGTTCCTACACTGGTGCAGGACAACACGATGATAGTTATTATACAGGTGAGGTTGACATTTACAGTGGTGCGAGCATGAAAGATGTGCCTAATATTCTGTGGCTCGAGGAGATACGGAAGGAGGACATCATCTCGGTAGGGGGCAAAGGGGCTTCCCTTGGCGAGATGGCGTCGATCGGTCTTCCTGTCCCGAAAGCCTTCGTGGTCACTGCCCAGGCCTTCCGCAGGTTCCTTGTCGAGACCGGCCTTGAAACGAAGATCTTTGCGTCCTATAACAAACTCGATGTCGAAGATAACGAGGCCCTCGAGAAAGCGGCTGAAGGTGCGAAGGCCATGGTGCTGAAGGCGAAGATGCCTGTGGCGATCCGTGACGAGATCAAGAAGGCCTATAAAAAGATGTCTTCCGGCGAACTCATCGTGGCAGTCCGGTCGAGCGCCACGGCAGAGGACCTGCCAGACGCAAGTTTTGCCGGCCAGCAGGAGACCTATCTCAATATCCGGGGCGAGGCAGCACTCCTGACCGCCGTCCAGAAGTGCTGGGCATCCCTGTACGGTGCCCGGGCGATCTATTACCGGGCCAAGCAGGGGTTCGACGACAACACTGTGAACATTGCTGTGGTTGTCCAGCAGCTGGTCCATTCCGAGAAGGCAGGGGTCATGTTCACGTCCCACCCGATCACCGGGGAGCCCAAGACCATCATCGAAGGCTCGTGGGGGCTTGGCGAAGCCGTTGTCTCCGGCACGGTCTCTCCCGACAACTATGTTTTCGACCAGCGAGCCGGGAAGGTCCTCGACCATTTCATCGCCAACAAGAAAGTGGAGATCATAGCGGATGGCGACAATGGCACCAAGGTCGTGGATATTACCGGTGCCCGCCAGGACGCACAGGTGCTCTCGGACGAGGAAGTGACCAAGCTCGCGATGTACGGCAAGATTGCCGAGGACCATTACGGAATTCCCCAGGACGTGGAATGGGGCATCGTGGACAAAACAATTTATATTCTCCAGTCCCGCCCGATCACCACCATCGGGAAGAAGGAGGCAAAGGGTATGCCAGGGCAGACATCAAGCGGAAAGATCATCCTGAAAGGGCAGGGGGCTGCACCCGGTATTGCCTCCGGTAAGGTCGTCATCATCAGGGACGTCAAGGACACCGGGAGCGTAAAGGAAGGGGACATCCTCGTCACCCGTATGACCAACCCGGACATGGTGCCGGCGATGCGGAAAGTCGCTGCGATCGTGACGGACGAGGGCGGGATGACCTGCCATGCGGCGATCGTGAGCCGGGAACTGGGTACCCCGGCGGTCGTGGGCACGAAGACGGCGACCAGCCTGCTGAAGAACGGGCAGCTGATCACGGTTGACGGCGAGATGGGGCTGATCTACGACGGCGTGATAGCCCATGCGGCCCCCGCACAGGCCGCAGCCGCACAGGTCATGGCAGGGCATGCACCGATCATCACCGCTACGAGCGTGAAAGTGAACGTCTCCATCCCCGAAGCGGCACAGCGGGCGGCGGCGACCGGCGCAGACGGGGTCGGGCTGCTCCGGATCGAACACCTGATCCTCGGGCTCAACAAGACCCCGGGCTGGTTCATTGCAAACAAGAAGGAGGAGGAGTTTGTTGTCGAGCTCCATGACGGGATCAAGACCGTACTCGACGCCTTTCCCGGAAAACCCGTCTGGGTGCGGACGCTCGATGCCCCCACCGACGAGTTCCGGAACATGATGGGCGGCGAGAACGAGCCCCACGAGCACAACCCGATGCTCGGCTGGCGGGGGATCCGGCGCGACCTCCAGAGCCCCGACCAGTTCCGGCTCCAGGTGGAGTCCTTCAAGCGCCTCTGGAAAGAGGGGTACGAGAACCTCGGCATCATGTTCCCCATGGTCTCCCACCCCGACCAGTTCATCAGGGCAAAAGAGATGATGCGGGAGGCCGGCGTTGACGTCGAGAACGTCACGCTCGGCATCATGATCGAGATCCCATCGAGCGCCATCATGATCGAGGACTTCATCAGGGCCGGCATCAAATTCGCCTCGTTCGGCACAAACGACCTCATCCAGTACACGCTCGCGATCGACCGGAACAACGAGAACGTGGCGGACATGTACAATCCGCAGCACCCGGCGGTGCTCAGCCTGATCCACGACGCGATCCAGATGTGCCGGGCCTACGATGTCGAGTGCTCGATCTGCGGGCAGGCGGGTTCCGACCCGAAGATGGCAGTCTGGCTGGTGGAACACGGGATCTCCAGCATCTCGGCAAACATCGACGCGATCGCCAAGATCCGCGAGGCGGTCGCCCGGACAGAAAAACGCATCGTCCTGGAAGCCGCGAGAACAAAAGATGCTGAATAAGGGTTGTTCTGAAGAAGAACTCTTCTCATTTCTCTCCCGGAAAAAGCGGGAAGACATCGACCATTCGTTCATCCTGAGCTCCATGTGTACACTCCCCCACCCGGTTGCGGTCCAGGCGCACTGCATGTTCATGGAGACCAACCTCGGCGACCCCGGCCTCTTCCCCGGGACCACGTCGATCGAACAGCTCCTCGTCAGCAGGCTGGCGACTCTCTTCCACTGCCCGGACGCGGGAGGCTACGCTACGAGCGGCGGCACCGAGTCCAACATCCAGGCCCTCCGGCTCGCAAAGGTCCTGAAACCCGGGGTGAAGTCCCCGAACGTGATCGTTCCCGAATCCGCCCATTTCTCGTTCAAGAAAGCCTGCGACATCCTCGGCCTCGGGATGCGGAGAGTACCACTGGGAAAGGACTTCCGCATGGACGCCGATGCCGCGGCAGAATTTATCGATGCCGGTACTATTGCTCTCGTAGGGGTCGCCGGCACGACCGAGTACGGGATGGTCGACCCCATTGAAGACCTCTCACGGATTGCCGGGCAGCACGACCTCTTCTTCCATGTCGATGCGGCATTTGGCGGGATGGTGGTCCCGTTTCTTGACCGCCCGCTTCCCTTCGACTTCGCCCTCCCGGGGGTGACGACAATTGCCGTCGACCCCCACAAGATGGGCATGAGCACGATCCCGGCGGGCTGCCTGCTCACGCAGGACCCGGACCTGCTCCATGTCCTGGACATCGACACACCGTACCTGACGGTCAAGCAGGAGTTCACGCTCGGCGGCACCCGTCCCGGTGCTCCGGTAGCCGCCGCGCTGGCCGTGCTCGATTACCTCGGGGTCGAGGGCATGAAAGCGGTGGTGGCGGGGTGCATGAAGAACACGGAACGGCTCATCGCAGGCATGGAGACATTCGGTATCCCGCGTGCGGCAACGCCGGATGTCAATGTGGCGACGTTCATGTGCGGGAAGGAGCGTGTCCCCGGGCCGTGGAAAATCTCATGGACCTGCCGGAAGCACCTGCGGATCGTCTGCATGCCACACGTGCACCGGGACCGCATCGAGGCATTTCTGACAGATATTGGTGAACAGCATGCTTGACAGACTGGTAGAATCCCTTGAAACCTGCCCCATGGTGAAACGCGGGGAGTACAACTATTTCATCCACCCGATCACGGACGGCGTACCGGTTGTGGGACCTGCACTCCTTCGCGACGTGTGCAGCGCCATGATAAAAGTGCTCGACCTGAACAGCGTAGACAAGATCGTCGTCGTCGAGGCGATGGGCATCCATATCGGCGCGGTCCTCTCGACCATGACCGACATCCCGATGACGATCATGCGCAAGAGGGTATACAACCTCCCCCACGAGATCCCCGTCCACCAGACCACCGGCTACTCGAAAGGCGAACTCTACCTGAACGGCGTGTACAGGGGCGACCGGGTCGTCATCATCGACGACGTGGTGAGCACCGGCGGGACGATGAGGGCGCTCCTCAAGGCCCTCGATATCGCCGGGGCCGAAGTCGTGGACGTCTGCATCGCGATCCAGCGGGGGGATCCCGATATCGGCAGGCCATACAAGTCCCTCGTGAAGATCGAGGTGGACGAAAAGGTGCATGTTGTCAAGCGCTACATCTGACCTGATCGCTCAGCTGAATCAGCGGGGAGCCAAAACCGTTGCCCTCCAGTTCCCGGCCGGGCTGAAACGCAGGGCTACGGAGCTCGCCGGATCTCTCAAAGATGCAGGCTTTGAAGTGATCGTAAGCGGTGATCCCTGTTACGGAGCCTGTGACCTCGCGCTCGATACCCTTGACCATGCCGATGTTCTTGTCCATGTCGGGCATGCCCCGGTCGATACGCAGGACCGTGTCATCTTTCTGCCATGGGAAGTCGATTTTGATGTTGCTGTACTGGATAAGGCACTGCCGCAACTCAAAGGAAAGATTACCGGTCTGGTCACCACGATCCAACACGTCCACATCATTCCTGCAATGGAAACATTCCTGAAATCACGGGGATTGGATGTTCGCGTAGGTGGAGGGAGCGGGAGAACCCCGCACCGTGGGCAGGTACTCGGCTGCTGTTTTACAACTGCACGGGAGACAGGCGCGGATGAAATCCTCTTCGTCGGTACCGGCCTCTTCCACCCGATTGGTATCGCTCTCTCGACCGGCGCCCGCGTCATCGCACTCGACCCCTTTGCCGGGACCATCCTGGAAGTGAACGGGGATATACTCCTGCGGCGGCGCTTTGCCTTAATGGAGAGGGCAAGAGGCGTAAAAAATATTGGCATCATCGTCAGCACGAAGGGTGGGCAGGCACGGATGGAGCTTGCAAAACGGCTCGCCGCCCTCTCGCCTCATGCAGTCATCGTTACCATGAAGGAAGTGAGCCCGGACGAACTTCTAAACCTCGGGTTTGAGGCATACGTGAACACTGCCTGCCCCCGACTCGCGTACGACGACCAGGTGAGGTTCCCAGTCCCCGTCCTCTCCCCGCAGGAGTTCGAGATCCTCTGTGGTACAAGGACCTGGGAAGAGTACGCCATCGACGAGATCCCATGAAACTCAGGCACCTCGAGATGAAACTCCAGCGCCTTGCGGGATTTACGCATCCGCGTGCTGCTCTCGAACAGTACCAGACACCCGCCCCACTTGCAGCACGGTTGCTGTACCATGCCCTCATGAAAGGGGACATCAAGGGAAAGAGGGTCTGCGATCTCGGGAGCGGTACCGGCATCCTCGCAATCGGCGCCGCACTTCTTGGCGCCGAATCGGTTACCGGTATCGAGGCCGACGCGAAAGTGGTGGAGGTGGCCTGTGAGAACGCGGCTTTGCTGCAGGCTGACGCCGGGTTTATCGTTGCCGATGTGAAAGACCCGTCGCTGCCATCCCGGGCGGGAACGTTCGACACCGTTGTGATGAACCCGCCGTTCGGTGCGCAGAAGGAACATGCCGACCGCCCGTTCATCGACCTCGCCCTCGCACTTGCGCCGGTCACCTACGGTATCTTCAACGCGGGTTCCACCCCGTTTGTCAGGACTTACACGGAAGGACGTGGAGAGATCACCGAGATGGTCGGGAGTACATTTCCCCTACAACGGACGTTCTCCTTCCACACAAAAGACGTGCAGGAGATCGAGGTCGAGATCCTGCGCCTGATACGGAAACAATAACCCGGGCCCGCAGCACCCGGAATATGGTTGCCGGCCCTGCGACAGGGTTCAGCGGATATACCGGGGCATGAGATAGAGTTGCTCTGGAGAAAACCTATTTTATCGTGTGATTCGCGTATATTCTTTGACGGTTATGAGCGTGACCCCCACACTCAAGTCGAAGATCTCTGCGAGTTCTTCTAGTTCTCGAGGTCCCGATGAACCTCTTCGGAGATCGAAAAACCTGCAGGTTCTTCTCCAGCCTCCTCTTCCCTTCAGGAACAGCAGTCTCCCCAGAGGGGGAGGCAGCGAAGATGCGGATGCATCTTCTCGATTTCGTAGTCTGCTGACTACTCAATCATCCCAAGGTGTGCATCCCCTTGAATCTCTGAAAGGTCTTCAGACCTCGAAGAGGAGAAGATTTACGGAGTAAATCTTCGACCCCCTTTTATTGGCAGGATTTTCACTGACCTCTTGGGGGACTATCTCTCTAGAGGGGGGATGCTGCCATCGCCAAAGGCATGGCAGGCTCGAGAAAATGTTTTGACATTTTCGAGCTGCCCAAGCGGCGGGGTTCGAGTGGTTCATCAGAACCTCGAGAATGAGAAGAATCCTTCAAGATTCTTCAACCGCGAAAGTCGAAGAGCCTGATGGCTCTTCTCCAGCCCGATACTTCGTATCGGTCTCCCCCACGAGCGTCAATTATGAAAACCGATGATTTCTCCAGAGCAGATATATTTTACCAGATAACACCGGAGGAATGAAAGCACCATGGCCCAGGTGAGCTCCGGACAGGCTGAACGGGAGGGAGAGACTGTTCCTGCACGGTGTTGCCTCTCAAAAGTCCGATGATCACTTCCGGTCCGGAACGGTCATGGATGAGCTGGATGAGAACAATACGCTTATATGAGCAGATAAAAAAATACTATCCGGGTATTTTATGGATAAGACAGGAATTATCTCTCTGATCCTCGGGCTGGTATTATGCGCCCTTGGAGGTTATGCTATCTGGGTATTCCTTCCTGAGGTGATTGTTGCGGTAGAAGGCATCATCGGCATCGTTGTTCTCCTGGCCGGCCTGTTGCTGGTCATCTTCGGTATCCTGATCTTCAAGGACTAAAATATCTGAAAACACTGAACTTTTTTTATCCCTTGGTTATACCTTGACGACGAGGCACTGGGAACCTGCAGTCTCCAGTACCGGTTCGGTTTTCCCTTCAAAAAAGTCATCGAATGCCTTTTTTACGCCGGGTGCAGTGATATAATCGTGGGAGATGATGATGCCCCCAGGGCTCATGCGGGAATAGAAAAATTCCAGGCACTGCTTCGTACTCTCGTAGCAGTCCACATCAAGGTTCACCATCGAAAATAACGTATCCCTGACCGGGCCCGAGGTGTGGGGGAAGATACCCTTGTAGAAATAGACCCCGCCGGCGTCCTTCAGGTAATCCCTGACATGGTCGTACGAGGCAGCGAATTTCCCTTCGTAAAAGGGCCAGACCATGTCGATTTCGTCGACTTTCGGGAGCCCTTCGAACGTGTCGAACAGGTGGAGGGGTTTGTCGCCCTTGGCAGAGCAGATGATCTTCGCCGAACCGCCTTTGTATACCCCGACTTCGGCGATATCGCCCGGCACCTTCCGGGTCTTTTTTACTGCCATGAAGATATGGTACGCCTCGATGTCCTCGAGAAGGAGGTCGGTCTCCGATCGGATCTTCCGGAGATCCCTCGCGAACTCCTTCCGCTCGTCACATCCATAGTGGGAGAGCCGCCCCCTTGTCGCGATATCATTGCCGATGAACGGCTCAAAAACAGCGATCTTCCTGAATTTGAGAAGATATTTGCTGGGGACAACGGTATCAAAGACCCAGAACAAATTCTTTTTCGGGAACAGACTCATGCCTTATACCATGCGTTCTCATAAAACTTATAGTGTCTTGTCCGAAGCCGGAAGGTCCGTCGGGACACGGACTCGCATAAGAAAGTAGCAATCCTGAAAAACTGTCACATCGGTCCCGGTTTTCCGGAGCCTGCGGCACCCTACCCCGGGGATTCCCCGCCGGCATCCAGTTCGTCAAGGAACGGCATCAGTCCGGTGACAAAAGGTACGGTTTTGGCGCCGGTTCCGGGGTGATACTCCCCGACCGAGACGACCTCGACCATGAGCGGGAACTCGCGCATGGTCTGCGCAAACGAGGGATCGTTCTCCCGTGTGAACCTGAGGAACGCATCGATACGGATGTAAGGCCGTTCGTACTCGGAGACGTCCCGGAACATCTCCAGGATCTCCTCGATCGTGTGGGAGTGCGCGAGATCTTTTTCAAAAAAGAGAAAGATATCGATACCGTATTTCCGGGCGGTCTTGTCCAGAGCGAGGATCTCAAAAGTCCTGCCGGTCCCGATCCCCAGCGATTCAAGTTTTTCCCGGACGGTTGTGCCGCACAATGCCGCCCATGCAGCAGAATTATTCATAGAAGATATGGGGCGCGTATTTTTGTAAATATATGGTTTGGGTACCTCCGGTTGCCGGAGGGGTTTGCGAACACGATACCCTGCCCTGAAAAGGATGCGGCGGGTAGATCCTGCCGGGGACCTGAAGCGGAGAGTCTTGCGATCTCCTCCATACACCCGGTGGTGACCGGAAGTTTCTTCAGGAACGACTCCCTGACGAGGTCCGGGACAGGGTTGCGCCGGGAAATAATCCGGACTATCCCGGAAAAAGATGAGAGTTATCCGGTTCTGGTGACGCCACGTGCGAGGAACCACATTCCGAGTGCTATCAGGAAAACAGCAGCAAAATACGGCCAGAGGTTGGCCGGTGACCAGACCGTAGCGATCCCGACGAGGATCAGGAACAACCCGACGATCATGGATATCCAGCGGTGGGAGCACCGCGAAGGTTCGGCACACTCTCCGGTCTGGAACCCGGATCCGATGAGACCGAAACCGAGACCGATCAGCACACCGGCTCCCGGGAACCTGGCGAGCAGGCCCACTCCAAGGCCGATGAGAACTCCCGCCGGTATGAAGAAATGCCTCCCTCGCTGTCGTTTTACCTCTTTTTCATCATCCGTTGCCATGGTATACTGTTGTCCACGGGTATTTTAATAGCCTGCGAAAACGCCGCAGTCCCGGCTCAGAGAACACGTGCCTTGCCTTTTTCTGCCCATCCAAAAAGAGGAATGTTCAGATGTTACCGGGGCCGCCCTGTTTCAGGACAAAGGCATTCTGGATGAGTTCCCTGCTGAACGCCGCTGGGACCGAGCCCGTCCGTGCGTACGTGTACAGGGCGGTGACATAGATTCCCTGCATCGCGGAGTACAGGACCGCGAGGACCACGATGAGGAGGAGGAAGAGGAGGACCGCAACGGCAGACACCAGCATGTTCCCGAGGAACATGGCTGCGAGAACGCAGAGAAGCCCGACAACCCCGACTGCAACAAAGACGAGCACGATCGATACGGAACCGATGATGCTCTCACCCCAGGTCTTCCGGATCAGGGAGAAGGACTCCTTCACGGAACCGATGACTCCCTTGTCCTCAAGGACAAGGACGGGGACAACAAAATACGTCACCAGGCTCCACACACCCCCGATGATCGAGAGGACGATCTGCCCGATGAAACCCGATCGATCCTCGAGGATGCGGAGGATGAGCCCGACCGTTGCGGAGATCAGCGCCCAGCCGAATATCGCGGGAAGGTGCCGGGCGGAACCGGACAGGCCCTCCCTGAGGGTCATATCCTTCCCGTTCAGCCGTGCACTGACACAGAGAATGAGCGCCGTGTTGAAGAATATCACCACAAAGTAGCTGACCACGTAATACAGGAACAGGATCCCGTAAAAGAGGAGCCCGGTCGTGTTCAGGAAGCTTCCGGCAACAAAGAGCGGGAGGACGAATGAGAGGATGACAAGGATCGTGATGATTCCCGAGAGGACCGGGAATACGAGGAGTTTTTTGTCATCCATGAGAATCTTCCAGCTCGTCTTCACCAGCCCGAAACTTCTGCCAATGCTTTCAAACATACTAACAGCGTGGACGGTAAAACGAGATGAAGGTTATGCCGCATATGAGCCCGGGGCCAAAAAAAGGTGCATCTCACGGACTCATGCCCCTCGCCTGATGAGGAGAAGTCCGATGCCCAGTCCGGCAACCGTTGCAGGAAGAGAGAGCCCGGGAGATCGTGCAGTCTGGACGGCCGTCGGGACGGGGCCCGGGGTGAACGTGGGGGAAGGCGCCGGCCCGGTCGTCTCCGGCTGCCCCGCTACCGGCTGGGTGATGACCATCACGCTGCCCGGGACGAGCTGGTTGGTGTTGTCGATCTCCTCCACCTGCAGGAGCATCACCTGCGGCCCGGCTGCCTGCGGTACGGTCCCGTCTACCGAAACGATAACCGAGACATCGTGATAGGAGGAGTAGGAGATCAGAAAACTGCCCAGGAATGCGGCACTTCCCCGGGCGGTCTGGTTTGCCGTGTTCAGGCCATCCACGACGACCTGGATGGTCCAACGGGCACCGGAAAGCCCGGTCAGCATCTGGAGCTCGTGGCCGCTGTGAAATGTGCAGGGCCCGGGACTGATATACAGGCACGTGCTGCCAGGGGCGGAAGTACAGGTCCCGACAGGATAAAATGAGCACGTCGCAGTCGGGGTCAGGGCATACCGTGCGGCCACGTGCTGCTGACCGCCCGGAACGAGGGGCGGGGACGGGAGATACGTGACGTTGGTGAGATAGAGCGATGCGGCTGCAGGATACGCCACGAACAGGAGAGCCGCGGTCCCGCAGATGACCAGAAATGGCAGGGTTTTCATGGTGCTTCACCGTTGCCGGGGGTTTGTCCGGATATCAGCGGGCCTGTATGCTGCGGATAAACTGCCCGGCATGTTCGATCGCCTGCTGGGCTTCGGGTATCTGCTCTGCAAACACCTGCCAGCAGTGGAACATTCCCTCCCAGAGTTCTGCCTGGACCGGTACTCCGGCCCAGCGGGCCTTGTCCACGAATTTCCCGACATCGGAGAGCAGGAGCTCATGCGTCCCTACCTGGATATAGAGCCGCGGGAGGCCGGCAAGGCTGGCATGGAGCGGGGATGCGATCGGGTCCTGGGGATCATGGCCTGCAAGATAGACGGTGCGGATCGCGTGAAGGCTGCCCGCCGTGATCCAGTCCCGCTCCTGGTTCTTTGCTACGGATTCCCCTTCAAAGAGCATATCGACTGCCGGAGAGAGGCAGACCGCGGCAGGGGGAAGTGTCATGCGCTGGTCGCGGAGCGTGAGAAGGAGCCCAAGTACGAGGGTGCCCCCGGCAGAGATTCCCGTGGGGAGGATGCGGTGGGGGAGGTACCCCCGTGACTGGAGGTACCGGTATGCAGCGACCGCATCTTCGACCGGGGCAGGGTAGACATGTTCAGGGGCCAGCCGGTAGTCGACCGAGAAGACCATGGCCCGGGCAGCTTTTGCGAGCCTCAGGCAGAGGCCGAGGTGGTCCTCGGTTGACCCGATCGTGAACCCGCCCCCGTGGAAGAAGAGGACGACATGGTCCGGATCCGATTCCGGGACCGTGATCCAGTACCCCCCGACACCGTCCCTGAACATGACCTTCTCGATCTGGCGGGTTGTGGTCCCGATCGTCTCTTCCTGCATATCCTTGTAAAAAGCGGAGAAGTCCTGGCGTACCACTGCAAGGGGCAGTTTCGGGTCAGGTGTATGGGATCGGATAATTTCAAGGAATTCCTCAGGAGATTCGCGGATCATTATTTAGTCTCTTTTAGCAGGACTTGTAAATAAATTGGAGGGGTACCCGGACCCGCGATGAGCAGAGATCAGCGGTAAAACCGGTAGGCATACCACCCCCGGAACCGGGATCTCCGTCAGGACTGCCGGTATCCCTGATACCGTGGGAACGGACCGGACTGAACGTATCCCGGCGCCGGATTCCGTTCCGCGACTTTTTTAAGATTTTTCATCGGTTTTATAATGAATTGCCCTTGTGCTCCTTCAAGCCCGGATCCCCCGGAGAGACGTGCCCATATCGGTTCTCCGGCAATGCCTGGTGTCAACGAGGACCGAAGACAGATGCCGTCAGGGCAGCCGCTTCTGAGGATGCCCTCTTCATCCTGATCGGTCAGCAAGAGATTTATTAATCTGTACCCTCCATCATTGTATGAACGCGATGCCCTCCCATAGTTTCTGTTTTTCAGCGGATTCTACACGGGAAATTTCCGAACGGATCAGGAATTTTTCAGATTTTCACCCGACACTCGGGATCATCTTCAGCTCCGTTGAACTCGATATTCCTGACCTGGCTTCTCAAATCTCTTCGGCCGGGTTCCCCGTATTCGGCTGCTCGACGTGCGGGGAGATCCTTAAGGGGGATGATGAGAGCCCGGTGCTCGAGCAGTCTGCCGTATGCTGCCTGCTCGATATCGATCCATCAGTCTTTTCCGTGGCACTCTTTGAGAGACGCGATGAATCCTCTTTTGACTTCGGGAAGCGGATCGGTACCTGGGGGAAGGAGACGTTTGCCAGCCCTGCCTTTATTGTCACCATGGGAGGTCTGAAAAATGATGGGGAGGCATTGGTCCGGGGCATTGAGTCGGAAAACCCTCCCGGGACCCGGATATTCGGCGGGCTTGCCGGAGACGACAGGAAATACTCCGGGACCTATGTCTTTTCCCATACCGGCTGGTCGGGGGATGGTGCGGCAGTGATCGTACTGGACCGGGCCCGGGTGGAAGTGAACGGCATCTGCACCAGCGGATGGGCCGGTGTGGGGGCGGAGATGGTGATAACCTCCTCGGAAGGGAACGTGGTACGGTCCATCAACAACCGCTCTCCGGTCGGGCTTTTCAAGGAATACCTCCATGTGAGTGACGAGGACCTCCAGGACATGGGGATATCCTTCCCCCTTCTCGTGAGGAGGCCGGACGGATCCGAAGTCCTCCGTGCGTTTATGGCTGTCGATTTTGAGACCGGTTCCCTGGTGTTTGCAGGAGCAGTCCCCCAGGGGGCCAGGGTGAGGTTCTCCAGTTCGTTCGGGCACGAGACTATTGAAAAATCGATCCGGGATCTCACGAGCTGGCACCGGCAGTGCCCCCGTGCGGATCTCGTCCTCATCTTCTCCTGTATGGCACGGCACTATGTCTCAGGGCCCATGGTAGCAGAAGAGATCTCCGCGGCATCGGATCTCTGGAACGCCCCGCTGATAGGCTTCTTCACCTATGGCGAGATAGGCCACAACCTCTCCGGGACCTGTGATTTCTACAATGAGACCCTCTGCCTTGTCATGATCGAGTTCCTCCCTGACCGGATATGAAGCAGCTTGACCGACTCTGGACCGATCTGCAGCCGCTCCTCGCGGAGCGTTCAACGGAAGAACAGGATGCCCTGAACACTGCCTTCGGACGTGCAAAAAAGGAGACCTCCCTTCTCGAGTCAAAATATCATCGCGCGATCCGGGACCGGGCTGCGGTCCATGCCCTGCTCAAGAAGGCGTCTGAGGATCTCATCCAGAAATACCAGACCCTTTTCGAGAACTCCGGAACAGCAATGATTGTCATTGAAAATGACGGGACGATCTCGCTTGCCAATACCTTATTTCTGGATCTCATCGGTTGCCGTAGTGAAGAAGTGGAGAACCGGATAAATGTGTTTGAACTTTTCGAGGAGCGCTTCCGGGATCGGGAACGGGACTATCACCGGCGCAGAAGGGCCGGCGATGCAACCGTACCTCACCGGTACGAGGCACAGGTCATAAACAGGGAGGGAAAAATTCTGGATGTCATCATCATGGTTGGGCTGTTCCTCGGGACCAGCCAGAGCGTGGCATCGATCATTGACATCACGGACCGGAAGCGGATGGAAGATGAACTCAGGCTGTTCAAAGCCTCTGCGGACCGGGCATATGATGAGGTATTCTGGCTCGATTTTGAGGGCAATATGCTCTACGTGAACGATTCGGCCACGCGGAATACCGGCTATTCGCGGGAAGAGCTTCTTGCCATGAAGGTCTTTGAACTGGACCCGGACTTTAAGCCAGATATCTGGGATGGGGTCATCCAAGTCCTTCGGAAAAACGGGTCCATGATCTTCGAGACCCGGCACCGGCGCAAGAACGGGGATATCATGGATGTGGAGATCGTGGCAAATTATGTCACGAAGGGGGGCAGCGAATACAGCTTCGCCTTTGTCCGCGACATCACCGGGCGGAAGAGGGCGGAACGGGAGATTCTCCGGAAAAATGAGGAGCTGAACGAAGCGTACGGGCAGCTGGCTGCTGTCGAGCAGGAACTCCGGCACCAGTATGACGAACTTGCCAGCAGCCAGAAACGTCTGGAAGAGAGCGACGCCCGGTTCCGCACTCTTTTCAACAATGCCTATGACGCGATCTTCATCCACCTCATGGAGGATGGCGTACCGGGCAGGTTCCTTGAGGTGAACAAATTTATATGCACCGCGCTGGGGTATACCCGGGAAGAGCTCCTCGCCATGGGACTGAAGGATATCCTTTCGGAAGACCACCTCAAAGATGAGCCGGAGATCAGCGGGACGATCTTCGAAAAAGGGTTCAATACATTTTACGGTGAATTCCGGAGAAAAGACGGGTCGGTACTTCCCGTAGAAGTGAACGCCCGCAGGTTCCAATTCTCCGGGCAGGAGGTCATTTTATCTGTCGCGAGGGATATTACCGAAAGGAAACTCTCGGAGGAGAAGATCCTCCGAGCGAACAAGGAGCTCAATACTGCGTATGATCAGCTGGCTGCCATCGAGGTGGAACTGCGGACCAATTATGAGGACCTCAGCGCCACGGAGAAGAAACTCAGGGAGAGCGAGGCATGGTCGCGGGAGTTCGCCGAGCTCCTCCCCCAGTGCGTCTATGAGATAGACGCGGCCGGCAGGATTCTCTTCGTGAACCAGTACGCCACCGATGTCTTCGGGATCACCCGCGGGATGCTTGATGCAGGCCTGAACATGCGGGATATCATCATTCCGGAGGAATGGGAGCAGGCAGAGAGGAACATGGCCCAGATCGTCAGGGAGGGCAGGAAAACCTCACAGGATGTCTATCACTGCAGGAGGAAGGACGGGGCCCTGATGCCGGCCAACATTTACAGCGCCGCGGTCTATCGTGACGGAACGCTTGCAGGATTCCGGGGCATCGTCGTTGATATAACCGATTCCCTCAGGGCACAGGATGCGATGCAGAAAAGCGAGACCCGGTTCCGGGAACTTGCCGAGCTCCTGCCTCAGATCGTGTTTGAACTGGATGAAAATCTGAAGTTCACCTTCTTCAACTGGAATATCATTGAGATGACCGGATATTCCTATGACGACCTGTCGCAGAACAGGACCGGCATCTTCGATATTCTCCAGCAGTCCGATCGCCTGCCTGCCGAACGTTTTTTTGCCCATATCCTGAAGGATAGTGCCAGCGGCCACCTTGAATGCGGGCTCGTAACCCATGATGGGAGGGAGATCAGCGCCATCATCTATGCCTCCCCGATAATCGGGGAAAACCGGGTTGCAGGTATCCGGGGGGTCATCGTTGACATCGCAGAACAAAAAAACCTTGAACTGGCGTTCCGGGAGAGTGAGCTGCGGTTCCGTGAGCTGGCCGAACTCGTCCCGCAGTTTATCTTCGAGACCGACAGGAACTTCCGGTTCACCTATTTCAACCTGAGCGCGCTGAATGTCACCGGGTATGTACACGAGGACTTTGCGAAAGGGCTGGATGCCTTTTCCCTCGTCGACATCGCCGACAGGCGACATATCAGGGAGTCCTTCATGAGGATTCTCGGGGGTGAGGACGTCCACCCCCTCCAGTTCCCCCTCATAACGAAGGAGCGGGACAAGATTCCGGTCATCATGTACGCTGCGCCGATCGTCAGGGAAAACAAATATGCGGGAATACGCGGGATCATCGTCGATATTTCAGATCAGAAACGACTCGAGACCGCACTAGCGACCACAAACCAGAAGCTCCAGATGATGAACAGCCTGACACGCCACGATGTCCTGAACAATATCACCGGACTTCTCGGTCTCGTCGATATGCTGGGTGAGATGATGCCTGACAGCAAGGCACAGGAACTCCTCTCGGAGATCCATAGTCTGATCAATAGGGTAAAGGACCAGATCATCTTTACCCGGGACTACCAGAGCCTGGGGGTGACGGCCCCCCAGTGGCAGAGCCTCTGCAAGGGCATCAGGAGCGCGGTATCGGCCATCGGGCAGGAGACGATACAGGTGAAGCTGCCCGGATCCGATACCCAAATCTATGCCGATCCCTTCTTCGGCAGGGTCTTCTACAACCTGATCGACAACAGTATCAGGCACGGTCAGTCGGTCCGGACCATCTCGGTTGATACCGGGGTCCTGCCGGATGGGGGTCTCCTTATCCGGTACTGCGATGACGGGACGGGTGTCCCGCAGGATGAGAAGGAACTGATCTTCAGACAGGGATATGGCAGAAATACCGGGTTCGGCCTCTTTATCATCCGTGAGATCCTAGGAATAACCGGTCTGACCATCCGGGAGAACGGGGTGTACGGGAGCGGGGTCCAGTTCGAGATAACGGTCCCGAAAGAGGCATGGAGGCCGTATGACAGGGAAAAATAGCGACTGTTATCCAAAAAGCGATGCATGATTGTATGGGAGACTGAACGATGACGAAGATCCTTCTTGTGGAAGATGACGATATTGTCTCACGGGTTGCCATCTGGCGCCTGGAGAAGCTCGGCTACGAAGTCTGCGGGAACGCGACAACCAGTGCCGAGGCCATGAAACTGGCGAAAGAACACCATCCCGATCTCATCCTGATGGACATCAGGATCGCCGGACCCAGCGATGGCATAGCGACCGCGAAGATGCTGAAAGAGGTCACCACGGCACCGCTGGTGTATCTTACGTCCCAGAGCGACGAAGAGACCATCTCCCGGGCCGCCGAGACCCGGCCTGCCGGCTTCATCTCAAAACCATTCGAGGACAAGGATCTCAAGATCGCAATCGAGATCGCGCTCCGGAAAAAATAACGGATCGAAACGTGGCGGTGAACGGCAGAATACCGGATATTCTTTTTTGTCGTCCCGCAAAGAAGTAAAGCCCTTCCGTGCCAGCGGGGATCGACTGCTTACCGATCATCCCCGCCTACCCCGGTCAGATCCTCCGCTATCTTCCAGAGCCGTTCCTGAACCGTGCGGTCGTACGACAGGGCAGACGAGCGGACCGCCCGGCGGTCGTCGAAATACCGGCCCGATACCCCGGCCACCTCCGGGGAACCTGCGAGCCAGATCGATGTCTGCGCCCCCTCTTCCGGTGTGATGGTAGAGATACCGGGAGCCGCGGATCGGGAGAGCTTCGTCTCTACGACACCGGGGTGCAGGCAGTTGGCCGTGATCCCGGTCCCTTCGAGGTTCCGGGCAAGGGTATAGGTGAAGGTCACATCGGCAAACTTCGAAAGTGAGTAAGCACCCCACGGATCATACCGGCGTTCCTGCGGCAGGTTCTCCCAGTCGATCCTCTCCACGTCCTCGTGGGCGCTCGAAGCGACGGTGACGATGCGGGAGTTTTTCCGTAGCAGGGTTAGCAGCAGGTGGGTGAGGAGGAAGGGGGCGAGGTAGTTCACGGCAAAGGTCGTCTCGACCCCTTCCCGCGTCACATGCCGGGCCTTCTGGTAGGTACCCACGTTATTGACGAGGACGTCAAGACGGGAATACCGCGACGTGAGATCCGCTGCCATTTCGCGGATCCGGTCCTGCCTGGTGAAGTCAGCGATGACCAGATCGGGGCTGCCGGAGCCGGTCTTCCCCAGCTCCTGCTGCACCTGTTTCCCTCTCCTTTCGTCCCTCCCGTGAAGGATCACTTCGGCTCCCCCGGCGGCCAGTCCGGTCGCGGTGGCTTTCCCGATACCGTCCGTGGAGCCGGTGACAAGGATGATCTGTTGGGGCATAAGCAGCGTCTTAGGAGACGGGGTGAGATGAAGGTTTCGGCAGCGGAGGAACTTCGCGTAAAGAGTCCCCGTCCAGCAATATCGCGCCCGGTTCTTGCCTTTTCCCGGTGCTGGTCCCTTTCCGAGATCTTATATATTTCTTCGGTCAAGCATAGCACGTGCTGAAAAAGGCACGCAACCAGTCTGCATGAGACTTTGCCGGGGAGAAGACCTGGAGTTCTCATGTCCGGCCGGGAAACGGGCAAGGTGAACCCATGACAGGACAACACTCATTCGGAAACCTGATTTATACCTATGATGCCGCAGCCGGGGAAGCACTCGGCAAGCGGGAGAGCCATACGCCTAAAATTGAGGCGCCGGCCCAAGTGAAGCCTGATGAACTCTTCAGCCTGAAGGTGACCGTGGGGCCCCACCCGAATACGGTCGAGCACTCGATCCGGTGGATCATGGTCACGTTCGAAGAGGAGGGGCGGGCCTTCAATCCGGTCTTCCTCGGCAAGGCATCCCTGAACCCGGTGACGACCCAGCCGGAAGTGGTCCTGAGCATGAAGCTGCCAAAGAGCGGCGTCATCCACGCCCTCGGGTACTGCAACCTTCACGGCCTGTGGGCGGGGAAACGGGAGATCAAAGTCCAATAATTTTTTTATCTGGTGGAAGACCAGCCCGACTGCGATCCGTAAGATTGTTTATCGGTCATGCAGGTCATGAACCTGCGTTATCGTTTTTTTCGATAATAACAGAACTATATCTGGAGCCTTCGCTCTTTAATAAAATTTCATAAGAACAGATACCGTGTAAGAAGGAAGGTGATAGCAGCTTGATATACTTCCCGGGGACTCGCGTACCTCAGAACAACATATTATGTGAGTTCTTTTCCATCGGCAAAATGAACATAATTCCCGCACAGGTTTTTCATAAAAAAGGGTTTTCCGGGGGATCCCCTGTGAGGCACCACCAGATTCATTCGCTTATTCCACAATATCCACGGTAAATTGTGCTGCCGTGTCACAGTAGGAGTTGCCATCAAACGGGAAATACAGGGAGGTGGTATTGTCCGGATCCAGGTTGCGGTAGCAGAGCACCAGCGGGAACGTATAATTCCCGGGGGGCGTGGCAGTGGTAGTGGCAATCTGCAGCGTGTCATTATATGAACGGAAATTTCGTCCGAGTATATAAAGGGGGGTAAGCGTAAAATGCATCCCCTCCGGGATCGGCATAAGCTGGGCGGGATCAGCCTCCAGCGGGAATGTCCAGTTGCTCCCATTGATCCGTGCGGGGATTTCAAAATGCAATTCCCTGATGCCACCGCCGAAATTCCGGATGGTCACGTTGGCTGACTGTCCATCACCGGGCTTCAGAATAATGTCCGGGATATTCGCTTCGATATCCGGGGAGGGCTGCATCTCCCGGGTCTGGGGAGTGAAATAGCACACTTTGGTGACCGTCAGCTGATCATCTGCACCGGGCGCGTCCAGGCCGTCAACGGTCACGTTCAGAACAAAGGGGAAACTGGGGTTGTGATACCAGCCGGATCCGTCAGGATTGGTATGGCTTTCGCCGGTGACATTCGGTCCAACCGTGATCACGACCCGTGAACTGTAGATATGATCAGGTAATGCAACAAAATCGTCCGGCGTGATGCTGGCATTCAGGATATCCGAGGGGAGTGGAACCTTCGCGAGGTTCCCGGTATTATCAACGGCGGACAGGGTATAGTGGATAGATCGGGGGTCACCACTGGCGGTGAAAAGGGTATAATTAGTGGCAAAAGATTCTGACCCGTTACTGCATTCATCGGATTCGATAAAACTGTTTTCGAATGATCCCATAAATTCCGTTGAGCGGTACTGTGGCGGCAGGATAACCGGTCCGCTCGGGAAAACAGACGGCGGTGTCGGAGTCAGGGTATTTTCCGGGGTAACGGGTACACTGAAATTGGCATGGGCCGGAGTGGCCGACCCGTTGCCGGAGGAGGTATCGGCAGGATGACTGCACCCCGCAACCAGAACCAGGATTCCCAGGATAACGACAATCTTCAGTATCAGGTTCATTTTCGGTGATCACATACTACTAAGATAAAATGCATGGTAAATTTATTGTATTATATTTCAGATTTGTGGGACTGAAGATAATTGGCAGAAAGTCAAATCTGTCACGCAGGCCGCGAACCTGCCGGTATCCGTAAAATCGATACAATGACATGAAGAGAGCCTTCGCTCTTTGCATAAAATTTCACAAGAACAGATACCGTGTAAGAAGGAAAGGTGATAGCAGCTTGGTATGCTTCCCGGGGACTCGCGTACCTCAGTACAACATACTACGTGTGCCGGCTTAACTGCTGGGTTCGGAATGAGACCAGGTGTGTCCCGACAGCTATGGCCGCTATCACCACATGTTGTTTGCTTTTAGATGCTTGCTGATTCGAAGATTCACTCCGTGAATCTTCTCTTCGTCGAGGTTCTGACGAACCTCTCCGAAAGCCAAGGTCCGGATTTGAACCGGAGTGTAGTTGATCTGCAGTCAACCGCGTGGCCGCTCCGCCACCTTGGCGCCGTGTAGGATGATACCCTATCGTATAGGATATGGTATCATATAAGGTTTGCACTCAGAATTTCGTCTGGGTTTAACGTGGTGAGCACTAGTGTTCGGACGTTAGTACTCCCGGACTGAACACGTCGTTGCCTTCGTGCGTACATCCGGAGCCTATCAAACGGGTCTTTTACCCGTGTCCTATGGCGGAGTCTCTTTTTAGGCCGGGTTTCAAGCTTAGATGCTTTCAGCTTTTATCCCTTGGCGCGTAGCTGCTCGGCACTGCCCTGTCGGACAACCGATCGACCAGAGGCGCCGAATGAAAGTTCCTCTCGTACTATTTCATTCTTACCCTCAGACTCCAAACACTCCTGATAGATAGTAACCGACCTGTCTCACGACGGTCTAAACCCAGCTCAC